>Ga0316189_10001880_pt1 | contig 20789 bp, 15 predicted proteins | sample LowCovwburrow_MG_FD_204930 | JGI IMG/M metagenome (GOLD analysis project Ga0316189, IMG submission 204930) | Coastal sediment microbial communities from Maine, United States - Lowes Cove worm burrow | ecosystem: Environmental > Aquatic > Marine > Coastal > Sediment | place: USA: Maine... | reverse complement strand
AAATGCGCTTGCGGCAACGGAGGAAGACTGGTCGACCGAGTACCTCGATGCGATTGTTTCGATCCGGACGGTCGACGATCTCGCGGCTGCTGTGGCGCACATCGCGACATACGGCTCCGGGCATACCGAATCAATCATCGCGCAGGATCAGGCCGCGGCCGACGAGTTCTTAAAGGCTGTCGACAGCGCAATCGTTTTGCACAATGCCTCGACGCAGTTCGCCGATGGCGGTGAGTTTGGCATGGGTGCCGAAATCGGTATCGCGACAGGCCGTATTCATGCTCGCGGCCCGGTTGGCGCGGAGCAGTTGACCAGTTACAAGTATGTCGTTCGCGGGGACGGTCAGGTTCGACCGGGATGAGTTCCGATAATGCGTTTGATCTCGTGGTAATCGGCGCCGGCATTAACGGTGCCGGCATTGCGCGTGATGCCGCGATGCGTGGACTGCGCGTGCTGATTCTCGACAAGAACGACATGTGCAGTGGCACCTCCGCGATATCGAGTCGCCTCATTCATGGCGGATTGCGATATCTGGAGTACGGCGAAATACCGCTGGTTTACGAGTCGCTGCATGAACGGCGCTGCCTTCGCGTGATCGCGGAGCACCTCGTCAAGCCGATCCGAATCACTATTCCTGTTTACAAGGGAGCGCGGCGCGGGCGACTCTTGATTCGCCTTGGCATGATTGCCTACGACATCTTGTCATTTAGCAAGCGTTTGCCGCGACACGACATGCTCGATGCGAGTGAAATTGAGCAAGTAGAGCCGGGACTCAGGAAAGAAGGATTGCTCGGCGCGGCGCGCTACTTTGATGCGCAGGTCACGTTTGCAGAAAGGCTGGTTCTCGAGAACCTGCTGGCCGCGCGTTCGGCCGGCGCCGTCATCAAAACTTACTGTGAGGCGACACGCATTGAGACCCGCGATGGCTGTATTCGATCGGTATCCTACGTCGATCGAGCAGGGCATGTTGCCAGTGTCGATGTGTCTGTCGTCGTGAATGCGGCTGGACCGTGGGTTGATGCTGTGTTGCAGAACGCGCCTATTGAAGTACCGCGTCTTGTCGGCGGTACGAAGGGAAGCCATATCATTGTCGATGCGTTCGATGGCGCTCCGGCCGATGCTTTTTACGTCGAGGCGCAAGAGGACGGGCGACCCATCTTCATCATTCCCTGGTACGGGCAGTATCTGATCGGCACGACCGATATTCGTTACGAGGGCAGTCTCGACAACATTCGAGCAAGCGAAGCTGAAGTCCGCTATTTACTGGACGAGACGAATCGGATCTTCCCGCAGGCCAATTTGACCGTGGCTCGAATCAACTACGCCTATGCAGGCGTCCGCCCCTTGCCGCATCGAGAAAAAGGTCCCGAGTCGGCCATAACGCGCCGCCATATCATCAAGCTCAATCGAACAAACGCCAAAGGCCTCATCTCGATTATCGGCGGCAAGTTAACGACCTATCGAAACCTGGCGGAGCAAACTGTCGACAAGGTCGCAGCCGTTCTGCGCCGCAAGCTGCCCAAGTGCCGCACGCGCAGCGTGTTGTTGCCAGGCACGTGGGGCGTGCAACGCGCGCAAGAGCTGATGACGGCGGCATCGCTACCGAGTGCAGCGGGCCAGAACCGGCTGTTATCGATATACGGCGGACGTGCCGCCGAACTATTAGAACTGGCGCAGTCCGACGCGACGCTCGCAAAGGCGATCGATGCGAACGGCGACATTCTGGCGGCCGAAGTTGTGTTTGTGATTCGCGAGGAATTCGCTACGACGCTGACTGACATCGTATTCCGTCGTATGATGCTGGGCTTCGACAGCGATCAGGGGCGGCCGTACTTCGAATCCATTGCCGCTATTGCGGCGCGCGAATTGCAGTGGCCGGACGCCGAATCGAAGCGGCAGTTGGCGGAATTGAACGACTACGCAAAGTCTCTGCAGGTTGATTAATGTGAAAGGCATTTTCCGGTTTTCCTCACGCCTGATGGTCGCGCTTGCGGTGATCTTGGCGACGGGGCTTGTTCAGAACGCACGCGTACTCGCGCAAGACGTTGTCGAGGAGCAATATCACGCGACAGAGGACCGGCCGAGAATTGGTCTTGTCCTTGGTGGCGGCGGCGCTCGCGGTGCGGCACATATCGGTGTGCTCAAGGAGCTTGAGCGGCTGCGAATCCCCATTGATGCGATTGCCGGTACGAGTATGGGAGCCATCGTTGGCGGGCTTTATGCCACCGGCGTCAATGCGGATGAACTTGAGGTGCTGGTGAATTCACTGGACTGGAATGCCGCGCTGTCCGACACGCTGGACAGAGAGGACTTGAGTTTTCGCCGCAAACAGGACGAGCGTGAGTTTGCCGTAGACTTTGAATTGGGATTAAGGGGCGGCGATTTCCTGTTGCCCAAAGGCGCTATCCACGGGCAGAAGCTCGATCTTCTGCTACGAGAACTGACTTTGCCCGCGTCGCACGTCAATGATTTTGACGACCTGCCGATTCCTTTTCGTGCGATAGCCGCCGATATCGTTGCGGGTGAAATGGTGGTGTTGGGTGAGGGCGATCTAACCAAGGCTATTCGCGCGAGCATGTCTGTTCCGGCGGTATTTGCACCGACCCGTATCGGTGATCGATTGCTGGTCGATGGTGGGCTGGTCGGAAACCTGCCGATCGATGTGATGAAGTCAATGGGTGTGGACATCGTTATTGCGGTCAATGTCGAGTTTCCGCTCTACAAGGCGGAAGAGCTGGAATCGGTTTTGACGATCTCAGAGCAGATGCTCACCATAATGATTCGCAAGGAAACCCTGCGCCAGATCGGGCTGCTGTCGGATGACGATATTCTCATTCAGCCGGAGCTCGGTACTTTTGCCTCAGCGAATTTTAACGATATCGTTGAAACGATTGAACCCGGTCGTGATGCCGTGGTGGAACAGGAGTCGCGAATCTCGGCGTTGTCATTGGATTCGGATGCGTGGGAACACTATCTAACCACCCGGAATCCGCGGCCGACCAACGAGTCGAAGCTGGCGTTTGTTCGCGTGGTTCACGATGGCAGACTGTCGCCCAGAGTGTTGGAGTCGCGCCTTAGCGTGGCGGCGGGCGATGATATTGATGCCGAACAACTGGCGGACAATGCGAGTCGTTTATATGGCTTGCAAATGTACCAGCACGTTGGCTATCGGCTGGTCGACGAAGACGGTGAGACAGGTGTTGAATACAGGGCGGTGACCAAGAGTTGGGGGCCGAATTTTCTCCAGTTCGGTGTTTCGCTGGAAGATGATTTTGAAGGGTCCACGGCGTTTAATTTGTCGGGTCGACTGACACGGCCGGGCATTAATCGCCTCGGTGCTGAATGGCGTGCCGACATGCAGCTGGGTACCGATCCGGCACTCGTCTCCGAGTTTTATCAGCCGCTCAGCTTTGATTCTCGATGGTTTGTGGCGCCCCGAGCCGAGATAGAGCAATCGAACCTGAATGTTTTTTCGGGTACAGATGCCCTGGCGCGCTATCGCTTTACCCGCGGCGATATCAGCTTGGACTTCGGCAGAGAGCTGGGAACCATCGGTGAGTTCCGGGCCGGCGTATTCCGCGGCATTGGTAATGCGCGAGTCAAGGTCGGTGACCCGCTGCTGCCGAATTTCGACTTTGAGACGGGTGGCGCCTTCGTACGATGGCGCATGGACTCCGTCGATAACTCACGTTTCCCGCGCAAAGGGGTGCTCGCAAATGTTGAGTGGCGATTGTCGCGCCCCGGCCTTGGCGCCGATACAAAGGTTGATACTGTCAACGCAGAAGTCTCGCAAACGTGGAGCCGTGGCAAAAGCAGCCTGCAGCTGGGGCTCGGGTTCTCGACGACCTTGAACAACAACGACAGCGTGCAGGACTATTTTCCGCTGGGCGGCTTTCTGCGCTTGTCGGGGCGTGAGCGTGGCGAGCTCAGTGGTCCGCACGCAGGACTCGCGCGCCTTGTTTACTATCGCCAGGTAAGCGCGACCACCGGCTCGCTCTTTGAAACGCCTGTCTATCTGGGTGTTTCTGCCGAAACCGGCAACGTCTGGCAGTCGCGTTCAGCGATGAGCTTCGCCTCGATGCAGTGGAATGGCAGCGTGTTTGCCGGCCTCGACTCCTACTTCGGGCCGATCTATCTGGCCGCCGGCTTTGCCGAGGACGGCGAGAGAAACGTCTACCTGTTTATTGGCCCGCCGCCGAGATAGCACGGTAACAGCCAACTAGCGTTCAATTTTCTCCAGGACTTGCGTGGGCGAATCGGTGTTTCGATAGTAGCCGTGGCGTATCGCCATTTTTTCGTAAGTGCTGTCTCGTTCTGCCGCGGTGGGATACCAATGTGACTGCTCCCAGTCATCTCCCAGAATATTCCGCAGAGTATCGTTGGCCGGCAGCGAGACACGGATTCCGAAAGGGCGATCCTGGCCCACAACGGACTGATCAATGAGATTGTGTTGGTGGCAATAATCCACGGAGATTCCTTTGCATGAGATACAGCCGAGATTATACAGAATCGATGCTCGGGTTATCAGCTATTGCGCCCACGATCGGCTGCGCCTTCGCGATCAGCCCAGCCCATCAGCCTGCGCGTGACGAACAGATAGACGGGTTTCAGAGTGGCGTGATAGATCCGTGATGGGAGTGAGGGTGTCCTTAAGATTCGCTGTTCGCGTGCCGTCAGCAAATCGGGTCGATACGTCCGCTTGTGTTTCAGAAGATGCCGAATATCTTCCCGAGCGGCGATTCGAAACAGCGCACCGCGGCGCTTCGAGAACGCCGCAAGCTGAAAGTCGATGAAGGCGGGTTGGTCATTCTGGTCCACCAGAATATTCGCCTCTTTTGCCAGGTCATTGTGTGCGACGCCGGCCGCGTGAATGTTGCGCAGCAAACGCATCATAGCGCGATAAAAGTCGGCGTCAGCGGGCCGTGCCTCATACAGAGGCCGACCCGATATGAAAGTGCGCGACAACTGCGCGCTGTCGACCTTAAGAATAGCCGGAACGCCTTCCAGACCTGCCAGGACTGCGAGCGTGCCTGCCTCGCGTCGCATCAGGGCGCGCGCAACCCAGCGTAGCCACCAGCGGGCATCGCGTGTGTCGCGGATGATCGCGGGCTCTGCGGTGCCGGATGTCAGCCAGATGCTGCCAAAAAGGTCCTTCTTGAGGCGTTCTTTTTTCACAAATTGCTCATCTCACGCTGGTAGTTGTGCTGCAATATACAGAGAATACATGAACTCTATTTTGGGGTAGTAACGTGACCGGCGACAGCAGCGAGAAAGGCAAGGGTGAGACCCGCTCCAGTTCTGATGCGACCGGAGAGTTTTTCAGTGTGGGATCGCCACTACATGCGGTTAGGGCTGGCTATGTCAGCCGCAGCGCCGATGCACAGCTGTATGACGCGATTGTGGCCGGACGCTATGCCCATGTGCTGGCACCGGATCGCAGTGGTAAATCAAGTCTTGTCGCTGCTGCTGCTGCAAAGCTTGAGAGCAATGGCTATAAGGTCGCGATTCTTGACCTGGCCCAGATCGGTGAGAAGGATGGCGGTACAGATGCCGGTCGCTGGTATTACAGCGTGGCTTACCGATTACTTCGCCAGCTTCGAATTCGCTATGACCTGCAAACGTGGTGGCAGGACAAGTCCATCCTTAGCAATCGGCAGCGTTTGTTCGAGTTTTACTCTGAAGTCATCCTGGCGTCTGTTTCTGAACCGGTGGTGGTGTTCGTCGACGAGATTCAATGCATAGAAGCCCTGTCCTATGCCGACGATCTGCTAACCAGTATTCGTAGCGCGCACAACGCGCGCACGACGGACCCGGATTTTTCGCGCCTTTGCTTTGTCCTGCTGGGCGAGTGCGACCCGGTCACGCTGATGCAGGAAGCCGAGCTGTCGCCGTTCAATATTACGCAACAAATAACGCTCGATGACTTTTCCCGCAACGATATCGATCTGTTTGCGGCGGAGCTGAATCTGGACAGCGAAGCAGCTGGGGTTGCTTTGGACCGGATATTTTACTGGACCAATGGGCAGCCGTATCTGTGCCAGAAGATCGCGCGCGCAATTGCCAGGGAGAAGCCGGCAGAGAATATCGTTGAGCAGGTTGATCGAATTGTGATGCAGCAACTGGCGGGGCGCGCGGCGCTGCACAGCGAGCCGCACATGAGTCATATTCATCGATTCATCGTCAATGACACAAAACGACTTGAGCCGCTGTTGAATCTCTACGGGAAGATACGCAAAGGCATCGAAGTCTCAGCCGATCTCGGCTCCGCGTTGCAGCGCCGACTCATGGCGGTTGGCCTGATCGTGATTGACGAGGAAAGCAATCTTGCCGTGCGCAACCGTGTTTATGCGAACGTGTTTACCGCGCGTTGGGCGAATGAAAACCTGCCAACGCACCTTCGGGTGCCGGCTATGGCGGTGGGTGTCCTGCTGCTGATGGTCATGGTGCCGTTCGCATATACCCAATGGTTGCCGAACATTTACGTGCGCAAGCTGGTCGCGGAGGACGTCGAAGTTGCTGACGCCGCTGCATCCTACGAAAACTACCGGTCTTTTCCGGGGCATACAGACACGGCGGATAGATTGTTTCGCAGCTTTCTTGAACGGCGCGCACTGGCGTCGACTGATGAATTGGAGATCAGGGAGCTTGCAGTGCAAGCGCGCTCATTGCCGGATCACGGTCGTCTGGCAGAGAGTTTAGAGGCAGGCTTTTGGGATCGAAAATCAAGCCAGGCAGCCCGTATCGAGAATCGCGACGAGGCCCTGATCGCGAAAATTCAGTCGCTGGTGCTTGCGACGCCCACTCGGCGTCAGCGTGCGGCGGCGCTCGTTGGCGCGGACTACCCATTGCTGCTGGCGACATTGCCGTCGATGGGTAATGGCGCGACGGTCTTTGACCCGGTTAGCATGTTGCTTACCTCGGCGAGTGGTGCCGCAATCTCGCAATATTCCTTCGGCTCTCAAGGCACACAGATTCGCGAGCCATGGACCGTAACGGCACTCGAGATCAATCCGCTGGTGCGTCGCGTGATCGTAGACCGTGAGGGCGTGGTGAGTCGCATCGGGCTGACGCTGAATATCAGCCACGCCCGATTGTCGGATTTACGCATCAAGATCATTGCACCGTCTGGTCGAACGATCGAAGTCGAGACGGAATTGCCTCAATCCTCCAGCATCGACGACATCCGCATACCGGTTGCGCAGCTGCAGGACCTGGTCGGAGAGTCTCTCAATGGCACCTGGAGCTTCAGTATTCGTGATGAATCGCTTGGTGTTGCGGGTCGATTGGTCGGGTGGAATCTGAAACTGAATTCACAGGGCGCTGTGGAATACTTTCAGCGTGGTTTGAATATTCCGGATCCGACCGAACGTGAAACGGACAATATCTGGTACGATCCGTCTGGGCGATATGCGGTCGCCCGCGCGATGCAAAGCGATAGTGCGCGTGTCTGGGATCTCACGTTTGCAGAACCGGTGCGCGCAATTGCCCTGCCCGAAAGTGAGGTTCTGGTCGGTTTGGATGCCTCAGCTCGTCGGCTGGTTACGACCAGTCAGAACAGCGTCAGCCTCTGGGATACTGGCACCGGTGATCGGCTTGCTACGCTTGATGTCGGGGCGGCGAGCGCTGCTGCCATATTGACGCCGGATCGTACCCACCTGTTTGTTGAGGAACTGCGTGATACTGAGACGAACTTCCAGCTATGGAATCTGGACGACGGCGTCGTCACGGGTGAATTGACAATTGCGGGGCGACCCGCACTGATTGCGACCGACTCCACAGGCAGCAGAATCGCAATCGCTGACGCGGATCGCGCGGTTCGCGTCTGGGACTTTTACACAGGAGAACTCCTCGGCCAGTTCGATCTTGTGGCGCAGCCGGGCAGCATTGCGTTGTCCGCCAACGGTCTCGCGCTTGGCGCGGTTTTTCCAAACGTCGGTCTGTCGTTGTGGAACGTTTCTGACCCAGGCAGGCCGCTGCTTACGGAGAGCGGTACCGGTGCATGGCAAATGCAGTTTTCCCCGTCCGGGAATCTGGTTGCGGCAGGGAGGCCTGAGTCAGGATTCCAGGTCTATGAAAGCGGCAGTGGTCGTATGATTGGCCCACCGCTCGGTGTACGCGCCACGAGTGTTAGCCGCGACCTGCTTAGCTTTGGGCAGGGCGAGCAAGTTCTCCTAACGGGTGTCTCGGCTGATGCACCGAGAGTATGGCGTGTACCGGCACCGATGGCGGAATCGCAATTATCCGCGCCGGACGGAGCACTTGTGTGGAGCCCGACGTCAAGCGGCACCGTGATCGCCGCGAATGATGGCCGATTCTTCGCCATCGGCGACGGCGAGGGACATGTTAATTTCGTCGCGACGGGAACCTCAGCACAGGACCTCATTGATCTCGGTAGTGATGTTAGTTTTCTTGGTCACAATGACAAAGTTAGCGCCGTCGCCCTATCACGGGATGGTCGGGTCGCGGCCAGCGTAGCTGTCGACAATACGCTCAGGGTTTGGGATACCGATAGCGGCCAACCGCGAGCATTCGTGGTTGATATACAGGGCCCACAGGTGACAAAGCTGGTCGTCTCCACCGACGGCAGTCTGATTGCAGCGATTAACGGTAGTCAGGTCTCGATCATTGATTCGGCAAGCGGAGACGTTAACTTCGAGTATTCGAGTTCATCGGTTCTCAGTGATCTGACATTCGCTGAGAGCAGTGGGCTGTATCTCGGTGATCAGGCCGGTGCTGTACAAATGGTTGCTAAAGGGGCAGACGACCGTTGGGCGATCCGACAGGTCTGGCAAGGGCCGCGCGCTATCCGACTGCTGGAGGCGTCACCGCGCGGGAATATCTTGATTTTGGTTGATCAGGATAATGTCGCGAGTCAGTTCTTCCTTTCCGACGGCAGGTTGGGCGAAGGCACCTTGCAGCTGCCATCGCAGGCGGCTGAAGTTGCGTTCGAAGATAGTGGCGCACGCGTCTATTTCCGAACGGCGCGATGGGTCCACAAGGCGAGCACGTCAATCGCTGGACTGACCTGGCTTGACTCCCTGTTTGTGCCGCGAGGATTGGACGGTGCGCCGCTTGTCAACGGCAACGGTGATGATACGGCGACGAGGAATCGCCTGTACATGCCGTCGGCAAGAAATGGTCTGCTTGAACTGATAGCGCTCGACTTCAGCGGCCACACCGGCGCAGGCCTGTTCGGCAATCGCGTCGAGCTGTTGGAAGAATGGCGCAGCCGAACTAGCGCAGATCTCCACGAAGCGTACGAACCAGAAGCTCCAAACGCTCAGCCGTAACGTCTTCCGGCGCTACTGCTGGACCAAACATGACCGGAACCCGAGCGAACAGGCGGCCGGGGATTTTTCGCAGCCCGCCGCTCTTTTTGCGACTGAACCAGCTGCCCCAGAGCCGACCCATGGCTACCGGCACAACCGGAACCGGATAGCGTTCGATGATCTTCTCGATACCCGGCCGGAAGCGCTGCACTTCGCCATCGGGTGACAGGCCGCCCTCGGGGAATATGCAAACGATGTTGCCGGCGCGTAACTCTTCGTCGACGCGGTCGAACGCTGCTCTCATCAGTGCCTCGTCTTCGTGCTTGCCGGCGATTGGAATCGCTTTGGCAGTGCGGAATATGAAACTGAGAAGAGGCATGCGGAAGATTTTGTAATACATGACAAATCGCATTGGCCGCACAACGGAACCGCCGAGAATAATCGGGTCCATAAAGCTGACGTGGTTGCAGACGACAACGGCAGGCCCTGACGCAGGGATGTTTTCAATGCCGGTCGGGCGGATTCGATAGACGACATTGATAACGATCCAGGCGAGGAAGCGCATCAGGAACTCGGGTAGTAGCGAGTAAATGTAAATCGCCACCAGGGCATTGAGTGCCGCAATAACGAGAAATAGCTGCGGGATCGAGAGGCCTGCCTTCAGCACGGCAATACTTACCACCGCCGCAGCGACCATGAGCAGCGAATTAATAATATTGTTAGCCGCAATGATGCGTGACAGATGTTTTCTGTGGGAGCGTTTTTGAATCAGTGCGTACAGCGGCACACTGTAAAACCCGCCGAAGGCACCCAGCAGCGCCAGATCTGCGAGTATTCTCCAGCTACCCGGCCGCTGCAGAAACTCCATTATGGAGGTCACCTGTGTCGTGGCCACATCCGGATGTGCGAAATACAGATCGATTGAGAACAGGCTGAGCCCAATCGAACCAAACGGTACAAGGCCAAGCTCAATTCGACGGTCTGACATGCGTTCGCAAAGCAGCGACCCGACCCCGACACCAACGGCGAATGCCACCAGCAAAGCGGTGACTACCGACTCATTCCCGTTCAATACGTCGGCTGTATAGGCAGGCATCTGGATGGTCATCGCCGAACCGAAGAACCAAAACCAGGAAATTCCCAATATGGCGAGAAAGACGCTTTTTTCTTCACGCGCGAAGCTGATGATTCGCCAGGTTTCTTGCCACGCGTTCCAGTTGATCTTCAACTCCGGATCAACCGCGGCCGTCTTTGGTACCTTGCGGCTGGCAAGATAACCGATGCAAGCGACACCGATCAAAATGATCGCCAGGGCCACTTGTCGATCAGCCTCACGATCAACTGTCTCAACGCCAATGATCAGTCCGATGATGATTGCGACATAGGTGCCTGCCTCGACGAGCGCATTGCCGCCGACGAGTTCATCGCTGCGCAGCTTCTGTGGCAGGTAGGCGTACTTAACGGGTCCGAACAGAGTTGATTGACAACCCATCAGGAACAGCACGATCAACAGAAGCGAGTACTGTCTTGATAAAAGGGCGACGGCGGCGAAGGACATCAGGCCGATTTCGAGAATCTTGATGCGCCGCATCAGCATCGACTTCTCATACTTGTCGGCAAGCTGTCCGGCGGTGGCTGAAAACAGGAAAAACGGCAGGATGAAAAGGAATGCCGCGACATTGGCCAGTACGGTATGCCCCATACCGAGCACCTGGACACCCTGAAATGTGATCAGGATAACGAGGCCGTTGCGAAAAATATTGTCGTTTAGAGCGCCAAAAAACTGAGTCGCGAAGAAGGGGGCGAAGCGGCGTTGGCCGAGAAGTCGAAACTGGCTGGATTCAGACAAGACTTGAGCTCACAGGGACGAACAGCGGCCACTATAGCGCGATTTGGGTAAATTTCAGGTCAAAAGTGCGAACTGGTGCGGCCTTTGGAATATGTCATCTTTGTTATGATGGCGCCGTAGAACCCTGAAATCCGTAACATTAGTCAACACATTCAGATCAAACCTTATGTCAAACAGCTCCATTACATTGATTCTTCTTCTCGTTTGCAGCGGCGTCGTCGTCGGTTGCTCGCAGGAAAAGGCACCGCGTTCAGTGACGGAATTTCTCGAAAATCCGATCATGCTGGAGGCGGCTATGGTGCGTTGCTCGCAGAATCGCGATGCGACGCGATACGACCCGGAATGTATCAATGCAAGGCAGGCCGTTAGTCAGATCGAGGCCAAAGAAGAAGCGGCTAGCCGTGTTGATCTTGAGGCGCGCTCCGAGGCGAAGCGACAGGCGCTGCGCAGAACTCAGGAGGCGGTGGCGCAGGCACGAAGTCGCGCGGCTGAAGCGGAGCGACTGCGAAAAGAAGCTGAATACCTGGCTCAATTCGGTGTTGTTCCGCCGAAAGAAGGTCAAGGGGCCAGTGATGGCACGGATATCAGCAATACACCCGGAGCTGTGATTCCCAAGACCGAGGCCGACGATGCCACTTCAGGCAGCAGCGGCCGGAATGTATCGCCGGCAACGGATGGCGGCAACGCGCCGGTCGGTGCCCAGCAACCCGAGCCGGAAAAAACGGATCTCGGATCCATTCGTGATGAGCTGCAACGGCGCAACGCAGAAGGCGAAGACTAGTCGCTTGACTCGGGCATTGTGCGCACGTGCAGGTCGCGCTGTGGAAATGGAATCTCTATCTTGTTTGTTTTGAGCGCTTTGTAGACCGCACAGTTGAGTTCGTGAGAAACGCGCCCTCTGTCCACCGGCTGCGCTATCCATCCCAACAGTTCAAAGTCCAGGCTGGACTCACCAAACACTCGAAACCGAACTCTGGGCTCCGGGTTGCTCAAGACTTCCGGATGGTCTTTGGCGACACTGGCCAGCACTTCGATAACGTGATCAATGTCCGAGCCATAGGCAACGCCTACCGCAACGCGAATGCGATGTTGTGCCGGCGGGCCGCCCGCCTCATTAATGATCTTGCCGTTGCCTATGATGCCATTGGGTACCGTTATTTCGACATCATCGCGCGTCAATATGCGTGTACTGCGCAGGCCAATTTCGGTCACGAGGCCGCGCTCACCCGTATCGAGAATGATGAAGTCACCCGTCTTATACGGCGCATCCATGATGATCGAAACGCCTGCGAACAGGTTGGAAAGCGTATCCTTTGCGGCGAAGCTGAGTGCAAGACCAACGATACCGGCTGACGCCAGCCAAGCGGTTACATCGATATTCCATGCAAGGAACATGAAATAGATCGCGAGGGCCACAAGGACCACTTTCATGACATTGTGCAATAGCGACAGCATGCCGGTTTGCACGATCGGCTGATCGCGGGACTTGGACAGAGCGCCAACGGTCAGCGACATCAGCCCAACGATGGTCTTGTACCAGACGAAGATCGCCAGTGTCTTGAGGATGCCGATCGTAAGAAACGTCGGCGATTCCGGTAATTGCAGTCGCTGCGTTGCCAATGCAAGGCCGAGTAATACAAACGACAGGAAGATCGGCTTGTGGACCAGGTCCACGATCTGATTGTCGAAGTTATTGGTGGACTTGCGAGCGAAGCGACCGATGATGCCGGAAATGATCCAGTCGGCAATTTTGCCGACGATGATAAATGCCAGGGCGATAATGGCCGCCTGCAGGTAATTATTCGGACCTACTATCTCGGCGAAGTTTTGAATCTTTGCGATCAGATCATTCATGAGTCATTTGCCGCAGCAACTAGTAGTTAGGATCGTAAGGCTCGTCGGCAGAGTTGTTGTCGGGCATACCGAAAGTCTTCACTTCCGGCTCGTTGGCGGGCTGTGGCGTATTGATGCCGGTTGTCATCCCCGGTTGCTTCGGCAGTCGACTGGTCTGCGCGGTGAGCATTTGCACGAACGTGTTGGCGATGTCCGGAGCGATGTTGGGCGAACTCACAAAAATTCTTTCTGGCGACATGCTGCTTGAACCATAGAATGCAGCGTTTGCTTTGCGGTCCATTGTGACCCCGGCACCCTCGAGCGCAATGCCCGCAAACAAACCGCGATTGCGTGAGTATGAATACACTTCGGCCTTGAATTCGATATCGGTTGCCAGACTCGTCTGTCGTCCGAGAGGGCCGGCGGCAACGGATGCGTCAGCACCCAGCGTCAGCCGCCCATTTTCGATGCCGTCGACACCTTTACGCGTTTTGAACACCAGAATGATGTCAGTGGACTGCACGCCGGCCTGCCAGCCCACGCTGCCACCGGTCAACTTGATAAAGGCCGGATTACTCCAGGAGTTGTCGTCCTGACGAACAACAATAATTCCCTTGCCACGTCGTGCGCCGAGACCGAATGCTGCTTTGACAACGTTGGGTATGACGGCGACGGCATAGGCGCGAGACAGCAGCGCCGGCGGAACCGTTTTTTCGGGTATACGCAGCAGCTGGTCGAGTACATCGGCTGCATCGCCAACGCGTTTTTCTTCGCGGGAGGCCGCATCCGCGGTGGACGTTGCCAATAACGCGAACAACGTCGCGATGATAATGAAGGGTTTGGTAGTCATAGGTATTCTGATGTCTGGCTCGCTCTGGAGTTCAATAATACTCCAGCAGCGACAACGCAGCACTATCGATGTACGAGAATCGGCGGCAATGGATAGTTGAGCGTCGCGCAAACCGCACGAACCATCTCGGCTTCGGTCGTTGACAGTTGTCCGTCATAAGAAGCGGAGGTGCTGATCGCCTTGAGTAAAGCTTCCTGCCCTTTGCCGTTAAGACCTTTCAGAACGTCAAGTGCACGATCCAGTCGAGCAACGGTCTGTGCGCGGTCCGAAGTGAAAACCTCCCCGGACGCCCAGCTGCCGAATGACGTGAGGCCCGCTGCAAACGCGGCTTCACTGTCTGCGCGCGACGCATGCCCGTAATCGGCGACGATCCGCAACAGATCCACGGCCGCGTGTCGTAACTCACGACGCGGAGCGCGTTTCGAGGCATGACGACCGCTGGGATCAAGTGCCTGCCCGAGGCTGCTGATCATGATCCGGTAAAAGCAGTACTCATACAGTTCGATGTCGCCATCGATATGAATCAGCTTGGTGATCAATTCAACAAGATAAGCCAGCTCTGGCGTCGGGCGGAGCTTTAACGCTGGAAACGAGATTTCCAGAAGCGGTATTCGGTATTCTCCATCCGAGTCTGCCAGTTGTGCGTAAAATCGTCGCACAATATCAGTACGCTCGGCGCCCAGCTGCTCGCGCAACAGGCCTAACTGACGCTCAACGATTTTCGGGGAGCGGTCGAGTACCAGCGAGAGAGACAGTAAAAAGGCCAGCTGTGATGAATGGGCGGCATCGTATAAGTCACCAGGAATAGAGCGGCGCAATTGTTGCGCAAACTCGACGTGTTCTTGCTCGGGCCTGCCCACGGTTTCGACGATGGTTTCAGTCAGCACCTTGGTACCGCCTGCTGCAAAAGCCGTTGTTACGTCGCCAGCGAATGCCGCTTGCCGCGGATCATCACCGCGCTCAACATTTTTTCGTCGCGCAGCGACGTGCGGGTAGTCGGCTTCGGTGAATGCCGGATCCAGAGCGCGAATCCGGTCCAGCAATGGCGGGTGAGTCGCAAACATGCCCGCTAGCCCAGCGCCACTGCCAAATAGCATGTGGCTGACTTCTTCAGGATCCGCAACGTTTATGCGCGATCCTTCGCTATAGCCGCCAATCTTTTTTAATGCGCCCGCGATGCCGTCGGCGCGACGGGTGAACTGGACGGCCGAGGCGTCGGCAAGGAACTCGCGTTGTCGCGACACGCTTGCTTTTATCGCCCGCGCAAAGAAAACGCCGATGCCACCCAAAATGACCAATCCAAGACCAATGATTAGAGCCGCGGGATGGCCACGGTTGCGCTGCGATGACACAAAACTGGCATGGTAGCCACCACGCAGAATTAAGCGACCGATCAGTGCAAGAATCATGATGCCAAACAGGACGCCCATCAAACGGACGTTGAGCTTCATGTCGCCGTTCAGAATATGACTGAACTCGTGCGCGATGACTCCCTGCAATTCATCTCGGCTAAGAATTTCCAGCGTACCGCGCGTGACGGCGACCGCCGCGTCGCTGGTGGAAAAGCCAGCCGCGAAAGCATTGATCCCCGCTTCTTCCTCCAGAACATAGATCTCTGGTACGGGAACACCCGATGCAATCGCCATTTCTTCCACAACGTTTCTTAGACGTCGGCGCAATGGATCCTGTACGTCGGCTGGTACCAGCGTTCCGCCCATACTCGTCGCTACCTGACCACCGCCGGCTGAGAGTACAGATGTCTTGTAGAGGCTGGAGCCAACGATAAAAAGTGTCGTCAGGACGGCCACTGATGCCAGCAAGGAAGCGCGATCACGAATAAAGTCAGCCGGCGCATAGCCCATGGTGCTCTGAGATCCAAGGAATAGCGCCGTGCCAACAATGGCTGTGACGCCTATGACGATCACCACTGTGGCGATCGAATAGGCGAGGACCAGCCGCCGCGTGGAGCGACGGGCCTGGTCCTGAGCCGCAAAGAAATTCATCGGGCAAGCGGCCTAGAAAGAGACTTCCGGTACCTCACGCTTTTCTTCCGATTCGATCTCAAGGAAGCTTGCCAGTTTGAAGCTGAAGAAACCGGCAATCAGATTATTCGGGAAATTCTCGACCGAATTGTTGTATCCGAGGACTGAGTCATTGAATGCCTGGCGTGAGAAGGCGACTTTGTTCTCGGTGCTGCTGAGCTCTTCCTGAAACTGCATCATGTTTTGATTCGCCTTCAGATCAGGATAAGCTTCTGAAAGAGCGAACAAGCGGCTCAGGACGCCACTTAGGGCGCCTTCTGAGGCCCCGAGGTTTTGCATCGCCTCGGCGTTGGCAGGATCGGCTTTGGCGACATCAAGACTGGAAACAGCGGTGTTGCGCGCTTGTATGACGGCCTCGAGTGTTTCGCGCTCGTGCTTCATGTAGCCTTTCACTGCCTCGATGAGGTTGGGAATCAGATCATGGCGACGCGTAAGCTGAACGTCGATTTGCGCGAAAGCGTTACGAACGCGGTTGCGCTCGTTGACGAGGCGGTTGTAAATACCGACGCCCCAGAAGATAACCAGGGCAACAATGCCGAGGAAGATTAAGAATGAAGTCAATGTCCCGCTCCCTTTGTAAGGATTGTGATGCCAAGCATAACTGTACGCCCGGACCAAGACTAGCAGCGATACTCTTATTGTTGCTGCCGTTCATGGCCAACGCGGACTGGATCGGTGACGCGCGGCCGATGATGGGTACCGAAGTTAGTGTTCAGCTGTGGAGCAGCGATGCAGCGAAAGGCGCCGCCGCTCTGGAGGCTGTTTTTCAGGAGGCCAGTCGTATCGACAGGCTCATGAGCACCTATAAAGATGATAGCGAAATCTCCAAAATCAACCGGGTCGCCGCTATTTCGCCAGTCGTCGTGGGGGAAGAGCTGTATTCGCTGCTGCGCCGATCCGTTGAAATTTCAGAACTCACTGATGGCGCTTTTGATATTACGTATGAAAGCGTTGGTCAGCATTTCGACTTTCGCGAGCGCAAACGACCGGATGTCGGTACGATCGAAGCGGAGCGATCGTTGATCAATTACGAATTCCTGGAATTGGACGATCGCTCAAGAAAGCTGCGATTCGCTGTGGAAGGCGTGCGCATCAACCTCGGCGGCATTGCTAAAGGTTACGTGGTTGAGCGCGGTGTCGAGATATTGCGCGCGCGCGGTATCCGCAATGCGATTGTTACGGCCGGTGGGGATACGCGCCTATTGGGTGACCGTCGCGGCCGACCCTTCATGGTCGGCATTCGTGACCCCCGGATTGATGGCAAGGTTGCGATCTCATTGCCACTGTCTGATGAGGCCGTATCGACGTCCGGCGACTATGAGCGGTTTTTCGATGAAGACGGGGTTCGTTACCACCATATTATCCAGCCAGGTACCGGAAACCCGGCGAATGGCGTGCACAGCGCCACGGTTATCGGTCCTGATGCGGTCACCACCGATGCACTGTCGACCAGCGTGTTTGTCATGGGTGTCGACAAAGGTTTGCGCATGATCGCGACTCTGCCGGAATACGAAAGCATCGTTATTGACGACAAAGGTCAGGTATTTTTCTCGGACGGTCTCCAGCAACCGTCGGCTGCCGCAGAGCGCTAGCCCGTCAAAAAGTCACCAATGTCGCTGAAAGGCGACGGATTTTCACTTTAAATTCAGGTTGATACACCTATCATGGGCGTATCTTCGCTGGTGAAAAAAATCATTGGGAATGAGGCCGATTTAACGTAATCTGTCACGATTACGGGCTCAGCCGGTCGTAAATATTTCTCGTCATTATGTTTAGGAAATCCGGGCAATTGTGACGATTATCACGGCTGCGGGCGGCTGCGACTGTCACCATTCGTAGTCGGCGGAAGGAACCGGGCTCGTAATAAAAGGAACGAACTGATGAAAATCAAGAATTTTGTATTAGGTTTATTGATCACTGTGTTTGCAGCTACCTCGCTTGCGTCATCCAAGCTGGAAGGACAGGCAGCGCCTGACTTCGCGCTGAAGAGCTCGTCGGGCGAAAACCTGCGGCTATCAGAATACCGTGGCGACGTCGTCATGATTAATTTCTGGGCAACCTGGTGCGGCCCATGCCGTCAGGAGATGCCGTTGCTGGACGAACTCTACGAACGCTACGAACGCGTTGGCTTTAATTTGCTCGGCGTCAACATTGATGACGACTCGCGCAGAGCTATGCAAATGATTGAGGAGCTCGGCGTCGACTTCCCGGTTCTGTTCGATGCACGAAAAGAAGTCAGCAAGCTTTACGACGTTGACGCGATGCCGGTGACTGTACTGGTTGATCGTGAAGGCACGGTTCGCTACGTACACCAGGGCTACAAGCCTGGTTACGAAGAAAAGTATCTTGACCAGGTTCGTTCGCTGCTGCGCGAGTAACGAACAAAAGTATTTGCAGGAGAGCAGATAGTGACGAAGAACATAATGACATTGATTGTTGCGGCTATGCTGGTGTTTAGCGCTGGTGCAATGGCTCAAGACGACGATGCACCGTCTCGCGAAGACTTTCGCAGTCTGGATCAGGACGTACAATCCTTGAAGAAGGAAGTTCTCGATTTGAATCGGGACCTGTTTTTGCTGGAAGAGGAATTGCTCTTTCCAGCGAACTCGCAGGTAGCGTTCTTCGTTTCACTTGACGTTGGCGAATACTTTGAACTTGATTCGGTCAGCATCACGATTGACGGTAAGGAAGTTGCGAATTATCTGTATACGGAGCGCGAAGCGGACGCATTGATGCGCGGTGGTGTCCATCGCGTACACATGGCGAATCTCAAGACCGGCGATCACGAAGTGATCGCGGTTTTCGTCGGTAAGGGGCCACATGTACGCGATTATCGACGTGGCGCTACGCTGAATTTCGACAAAGGTATTGGCGCAAAATACGTTGAGCTGGAAATTACGGATCGCGTTAAGAAGCAACAACCCGAATTCGTCATTAAAGAGTGGGAGTAATTTTTGCTCCGACGATTTTCCATAGCTAGCAACGTTCGTTCGCTAATCGTACTCCTGCTGCTGACCACTTCGGCGGCATGGGCTGCGCGAGACGACGCGGAACCGATTGTTGTCAAAGATCCGCAGTATGGCGAGGTCCTGTTCTATTTTTATCAGGACGACTATTTTCCGGCTATCGTTCGTTTGCTTGCTGCGCAGCAGCAGCAGCAACTGAACGATCATGAGCAGGATGCCGAACTACTGCTCGGTGGCCTGTATCTCTCCTATGGCCATCACCTGGAAGCCGCTGATATTTTTGAGCGACTCCTGGCTGACAATGTGTCGCGAGACGTGCGGGACAGGACCTGGTTCTTTCTTGCCAAAATCTGGTATCAGCGCGGTTATCACGAAAAGTCTCGGCAGGCCCTGCAGTTCATCGAGGGCACGCTACCGAAGAATCTGCAGCGTGAAGCCCTCATGCTGGAAGCACAAATGCTGATCGACGCCGGTGACTATGACGCAGCAATCGCGTTATTGCAGAACTGGGAGGGCAGGACAGAGTGGGCAAGCTACGCAAAGTTTAACGTCGGTGTTGCACTGGTCAGAAGCGGGCGCGTTGATGAAGCCAGAGATCTGTTAAACGATCTTGGTACCATGAATCCCTTTAATGAGGAACTGACATCACTGCGTGACAAGGCGAACCTCGCGCTCGGTTATGCCTTGTTGCAGGACGAGCAGCCAGCTGCCGCAAAAATTCCGTTACAGCGCATACGCCTGGAAGGGCCCTTCTCAAACAAGGCACTGCTTGGCGTTGGCTGGGCTGATGCGGAGATGGGCGACTACCAGAGTGCCCTGGCTCCGTGGATGGAGTTGCAAAGCCGCGATCTGCTTGATTCAGCTGTGCAAGAGGCCATGCTGGCTATTCCGTACGCAATGTCCGAACTGGACTCGGTTAGTCAGGCCGCCGATCACTACCTGAATGCGGTCGAGGCGTTCAACGAAGAAACGACCCGTCTGGACGAGACGATTGCGTTCATTGAATCGGGCGAGCTTTTCAATGAGTTTCTAACGGACGATCCGCTGGATGGCACCGGCTGGTATTGGCAGCTCGAAGAACTGCCGGAAGGTCCGGAAGCACGCTACTTATTTCATCTGCTTGCATCACACGAGTTTCAGGAAGGCCTGAAGAACTATCGTGACCTTTTCTACTTGCACCGCAATCTTGACGAGTGGCAGGGTAGCGTTGATGTATATGCCAATATGCTCGAAACGCGCAAACAGGCCTATGACGAAAGGTTGCCGAATGTTGAGAGCGCACTGGCGCGCGCAGACCTCGACGAGATGGTGGCACGCAAACTTGATTACGATTCGACGCTGAACAATATTGTTGAAAGTCACGACTGGCTGGCCCTCGCGACGAAGTCAGAATTCGATATGTGGAGCGAAATTTCGACTTACGAGAATGTGCCTGCCCTGCGAGCCGATATTCCCGAGGCGGCTGAGACCCGAGATAAGATCCGATTATTGAAAGGCGTTCTGCAGTGGCAGCTCGAGCGCGACTTTAACGAACGCATGTGGCGCATCCGTCGTAATCTGAGTGAGGCAGGCGAGGCGCTTGTCGAAACACAGCGTTCGCGGCGCAAAATCGATGAGACGATGCGCCAGGAGCCACTGCGCTTCACGGCGCTAAACGACCGCGTGTATGGGCTGGCCCCGCAAATCGAATCGATGAAGATGCGCGTTGACGATGTGCTGGCTGAGCAGCACGGCTTCCTGCAATCCATCGCTGTTGGCGAGTTGCAGGCGCAAAAACGCCGCATTGAGACCTATACGCTGCAAGCGCGATTTGCATTGGCCGCGATTTACGATGTCGCGGCGACAGAAGCGGAGGCAGTCGAATGAGCCGCCTTCTGATTCTGCTTGTTATCGCATCCCTGGCTCTTCCGGCGAATGCCGCGCGCGTCAAGGAAGAAGACACGATCAAGAGCCTCGAGAACAAGACAGTCGAGCTTAAGA
>Ga0316189_10001879_pt1 | contig 20792 bp, 16 predicted proteins | sample LowCovwburrow_MG_FD_204930 | JGI IMG/M metagenome (GOLD analysis project Ga0316189, IMG submission 204930) | Coastal sediment microbial communities from Maine, United States - Lowes Cove worm burrow | ecosystem: Environmental > Aquatic > Marine > Coastal > Sediment | place: USA: Maine... | reverse complement strand
GCGTGACTATTACTACAAAAAAGCAAGATTGCACTAAACAATATGGTGGTTAATTTCATGGAATTTTTAGTGGTGTTTTGGTTGAAGTTGAGTCTGGCTCAATCGTGTGTACATGTTAATATGGACCGATCTCAGATAATGTCGATTACAAGTCAATGAAAATACATATTTTTTGTGTCGGTGGAACCATCGATAAAATTTATTTCGATGCTAAAAGTAAATACGAAGTGGGTGCTCCAGCAATTAGTAAGATGCTACAGCAGATAGCGGTTAACCTGGATATCGAGGTGACCTCGCTGATGGCCAAAGACAGCCTTGAAATGACCGATGATGACCGCGCTACTATTGCTCAGGCGGTCGCACGTTGTGAGGCTGACAAGATAATTATCACGCATGGCACCGACACCATGCCTGAGACCGCTAGGTCTCTAGGGGAATTGAGCAGTAAGGTTGTTGTGCTTACCGGTGCGCTTGCGCCGGCGATATTTAAAGACAGTGATGCGATGTTTAATGTCGGTGGTGCTTTAGCCGCTGTGCAAGCACTCGATAGAGGGGTTTATATTGTTATGAATGGTGAATTATTTGACGCCACTAATGTGCGTAAAGATGTCGAGAACAACTGCTTTAGACGGCTGAGTTAAGTCGTTTGACTTGAGCAACATCAAAAACGGCCGCTAATGCGGCCGTTTTCGTATAGGGCTGTTTAAAGCCGAAGAGCTATATCAGTTCAAGGTTAGGCACGCCTCGCATCTAGGCGACTAGCAATTTATTAACCAATTTTACATAGTTTGCCGGGTCTTTAATCTGAGCGCCTTCGCTCAAAGCGGCTTGGTCAAACAATACCTGAGCCCAATCTTCGAAAGCATCACTCTCGACATTCAATTGTTTGATGATTGGATGGTCTGGGTTTAGCTCTAAAATTGGCTTACTTGTCGGTGCGTCTTGGCCCATCGCCTTCATGATGCGCTCGAGGTTGGCGCCTGCGTCGTTTTCGTCTGCAACTAAGCATGCAGGTGACTCGGTCAATCGATTCGTTAAGCGTACTTCTTTCACTAGATCATTCAACACCTCGGTGAGTTTTTCAGTCACTGACGACAGTTCAACCTTCGCTTCTTCCTGCTCCTTTTTCTCTTCATCAGACAGCGCCAAGTCGCCTTTAGCAACTGATTTTAGTGGTTTTTCATTGTGTTCCGTCAAGCTATTAACCAGCCATTCATCAACCGGATCCGTCAGATATAGCACTTCGATGCCTTTCTTGGTAAACATCTCAAGGTGTGGCGAACCCTTTGCTGCTTGGTAGCTCTCAGCAGTGATATAGTAGATTGATTCTTGATCCTCGCCCATGCGCTCTACATATTGGTCAAGCGACACTGTTTGCTCATCGTTACCGCTGTGGGTACTGGCAAAGCGAAGCAGAGGGGTTATGTTGTCGCTATTGCCTGTATCTTCGACCATTCCTTCTTTGATGACTTGCCCAAACTCTGACCAAAACCCTTGGTATGCGTCGTTGTCATCTTTTGCAAGACGCTTGAGTTCATCTAAAACGCGCTTAACGGCACGGCCTTTAATTTTCTTTACGTCTCGATCGCTTTGTAGAATTTCACGTGACACATTGAGCGGTAAATCTTGCGAGTCGATCACGCCTTTTACGAAACGCAAGTAGTTCGGCATTAAATGTTCGGCGTCGTCCATAATGAAGACACGACGGACGTAGAGTTTGATGCCTTTCTTGTTTTCACGGTTCCATAGGTCGAATGGTGCCTTCTTTGGGATGAACAGTAGCGAGGTGTATTCCATGTTGCCTTCCACCTTGTGGTGAAGCGTAGACAGCGGTGGCTCCATGTCGTAGCTCAGGCCTTGATAGAAGTTTTGGTATTCTTCATCGGTAATTTCTGATTTCGGGCGCGCCCAAAGAGCGGTGCCTGTGTTTACCGTTTCTAGCTCTGCCTCAACATCCTCTTGTGGCTTGCCTTCTTCGTCTAAAGGAACCGAGCCAAGCATTTTAATGGGTAGTGAAATATGTTCCGAATACTTATTGATGATGTGCTTTAGGCGAAAATCATCCAAATATTCGCTTTCGTCTTCTCGAAGGTGCAATGTGATTGAGGTTCCGGCCGTCGCTTTGTCTGTTTCACCAATCGTGAATTCGCCTTTACCATCTGATTCCCAAATGACTCCTTTTTCATCGCCAGCGCGGCAGCTAAGCACTGTTACTTTGTCTGCAACCATGAATACTGAATAGAAACCGACACCGAATTGACCGATTAAGTTAACGTTATCGCCATCATTTTTGCTCGCTTCTATTGCTTGCATGAACTTCTTAGTACCCGAGCGAGCGATGGTGCCGATATTGTCGATCATCTCGTCATGGTTCATGCCGATGCCGTTGTCGCTAATGGTAAGCGTTCTTTTATCTTTATCGGTGGTAATTACAACCGATAGCTCTTCCTCGTCATTAAGCAAGGAAGCGTCGGTCAACGCCTCAAAACGGCGTTTATCGATCGCATCTGAGCTGTTAGAAATCAATTCGCGGAGAAAAATCTCTTTTTGGCTATAAAGAGAGTTAATCATTAAGTCTAAAAGCTGACTAATTTCGGTTTGAAAGGCGTGGGTTTGCGGTTTGCTCATAGTGATAATAACGTGATGTTTGTTAGGTTTGTTAATGAGTTACTTAATAGGGATGTAAGCTTTGGATTTCAAGCGACGAAAAATAACCTTTTTTTTCAAGTTTTTGTTGACGACATTCGGTTGTCTGAGTATAGTCGCGCCTCAATGATTTACAGCGTCATTCGCTTTTAACTCCCAAGAGCAGCTGATATGAGTTTTTCTCAGATTAGCGGTTCGGAAGCGATTAAAATGACACACACCGTCGGGGTGTAGCGCAGCCTGGTAGCGCATCTGGTTTGGGACTAGAGGGTCGTAGGTTCGAATCCTATCACCCCGACCATTTTTTTGTGAGTTGATTGGTAGTAGGGTAGTTAGTAAGAATATGTCGTTATTATTCCTTACTCGCTGAGGGCTCATTAGTGAGCTTCGAAGTGGCTGCCTGATAGCAATTTTCTTTATGAACGAATGTTTTTGTTAGTTGAGTGCCCGTAGCTCAACTGGATAGAGCAACAGCCTTCTAAGCCGTAGGTTACAGGTTCGAGTCCTGTCGGGCGCGCCATTAGCCTTTTTAGAGGTATTAAAGGTGTAATAACGTTGTAATTTGTTGAGGTTGATAGAATTCAGATTTTGAATTAAATTGATCAGTGTGATACCCGTAGTCGCGTTATTTTACGATTACAAACTGCATGGTGATTGTAGCTCAGTTGGTAGAGCCCCGGATTGTGATTCCGGTGGTCGTGGGTTCGAACCCCATCAGTCACCCCAGTTTGTCCTATTGTTTTGGGGCGAGTTACTGGAGTAGGGTGTTATGCGTTTTACGATCGTCTTAAATCGTGTTGTGCGAAAGTGGCGGAATTGGTAGACGCGCTGGTTTTAGGTACCAGTGTCTTGCGGCGTGAGAGTTCGAGTCTCTCCTTTCGCACCATTTAAGAATGATTGTTGTAGTTAATTATAGTCGCAGGCACGGAAGCCATTATTGACTGATAAGCCTTTTTCAAACCGATCAGCTCTCCGAAACGGAGAAAATAATAAGCTCAACGCTTAGTTGACCTCTATTTGCTAATAATCTACTGATTTTATCTGGCAATACATTTTGTCTATCCAAGGCTTAGTGGTAGAATCCCGCCCCTAATTGCGTCGTGGGCTGATCTAAGCTCTCGATTGAACAAGAATAATCTGACATCTAAATACGAGTAACACATGCAAGCGTCTGTTGAAAAAACCAGTGGCATTGGCCGTAAATTGAGCGTGGTCGTAGCGGCCGAGAAAATTGAAACTGCGGTACAAAGTCGATTGAAGCAGCTTTCAAAGCGCGTGAAAGTCCAAGGATTTCGACCCGGTAAAGTGCCGATGAAAATCGTTGAGCAACAATATCGTGGCACCGCTACTAATGACGTATTGGGCGAGTTGATTCAATATAGTCTACAGGAGGCTCTTGAAAGCCAAGATATTGTTCCAGCAGTACAGCCAGACATTATTCCAGAAGCGCCTGTCGAAAAAGGAAAAGACTTTGTTTACACTGCGAGTTTCGATGTCTATCCAGAGTTCGAAAAATTGGATCTCGAAGGTGTCAAAATATCAAAGCCGGAGAGTGAAGTTACTGACGCTGATATCGATAAAGTCATCGAGAATATGCGTAAGCAGCAGCTGACTTGGAAAGAGTTGAAACGCAAATCAAAGAAAGGTGATCGTGTACTGATCGACTTTGTTGGCAGTATTGACGGTGAAGAGTTTGAGGGTGGTAAGTCTGAAGACTACCCAATGATTTTAGGCGAAAACCAAATGCTCCCGGATTTTGAGAAGGGCGTTAAAGGTATGAAGGCGGGAGAGTCTAAAGATATCGAAGTGACTTTCCCTGATGATTATAATGAAGACTTAGGCGGCAAGACTGCGATCTTTAAGATTGATGCGAAAACAGTATCAGAGCCAGTTTTGCCTGAGATTGACGAAGAATTTATTAAAAACTTTGGTATTGAGAGCGGCGACCAAGCTGAATTGCGTGCTGAAGTTAAAACAAACCTTCAGACTAATCTTGAGAGCCAGTTGAGTTCTACTTTACGTCAACGTACTTTCGATGCCTTACTTGAGCAAAACAGTACTGAAATGCCGTTAAAGATGGTTCAAGAAGAAGCTGGGCGTATGGTGCAAGAGCAGAAAAATCAAATGCTTCAGCAAGGCATTGATGCCAAAATGCTTGAAAACTTTCCAGACCCAGAGTTTGATGTATTAAAACCACAGGCTGAGAAGCGTGTTGCATTAGGCTTACTGATGATGGAAATTGTTCGTAAAGAAGAACTTAAGCCAGATGAGGCGCTGGTCAATGACCGCATTGAAAAAATGGCGTCTTCCTATGAAGAACCTTCGCAGTTCGTCGAATACTACAAGAGTAACCAACAAGCATTAGCTCAAGTTCAATCAATTGTTCTAGAAGAGCAAGTTGTAGATTTCTTAATTGCAAAAGCAGATGTCGAAATCGAGAATATTGAAGCAGCTACCCTGCTAAATATGCAGTAAAGACTCTTAATCGGTTGATTTTTATAGGCCTGTATTGCAATTAGTAGAATGATCTTTACATTATATACTCAGCAATACAGGTTATAATCTAATCATAAATTATTAAGAGCTTATTTAACCCAATGACAAAATTTCCGAATTCAATGATTCAATCACCATATGGCAATAGCTTAGGCTCCTTTGCTTCAAATGCTAACGACCCTAAATCAGTCGGCGGATTAGAGCCTATGGGTGCCGGAGGCTTAGTGCCTATGGTAGTCGAGAGCTCAGGGCGTGGTGAACGTGCGTATGATATCTATTCACGTCTTCTTAAAGAACGAGTAGTCTTTTTGGTTGGCCAGGTTGAAGATTACATGGCAAATCTGATTGTTGCTCAATTGTTGTTTCTTGAGTCAGAGAATCCAGATAAAGAAATTAGTCTTTATATAAATAGTCCTGGCGGCTCGGTTTCCGCTGGTATGGCGATTTACGATACAATGCAGTTTATTAAGCCCAAAGTTAGTACCGTTTGTATTGGTCAAGCTGCGAGTATGGGGGCGCTATTATTAACAGCTGGGGCAACTGGCAGCCGTTTCGCTTTGCCTCATGCGCGGATTATGATTCACCAGCCTCTAGGCGGATATCAAGGCCAAGCAACTGATATCGATATACATGCAAAAGAAATTTTACGGATTAAGCTAGAGCTGAACGAAATAATGGCCAAGCATAGCGATCAGAAGCTCAAAACGGTCGAGAAAGATACAGAGCGAGATAACTTCATGAGCGCTGAAGAAGCTAAAGAATATGGTTTAATCGATGAGGTGATCGAGCAACGACCTAAGTAGCTCTGGATCGTAAAAATTAGTAAAAGGTCGCTTACGCGGCCTTTTTATCGAGCAAAGCAGCTTGAATTTTTAATATCTATGATTATCTTGTTAAATTGTGAAAATAGTGGTCAAAATGGAACCTGTAACATCCTATATCCCAGTATTATCATGTTAATGTAGTCTCAAGTTAGGTTACAATTTTAGGTCGAAGCGTCGTTTTCCGGCGTTAAACGAAGGTTTTAAGCCGTTTTTACGGCAGTAATTAGGGGCAAATATGAGTGACGACAGCAAAAGTAACGATGACAACAAGCTACTCTATTGCTCGTTTTGTGGCAAAAGCCAGCATGAGGTACGTAAATTAATTGCTGGCCCATCTGTCTTTATATGCGACGAATGCGTCGACTTATGCGAAGACATCATTCGAGAAGAAGCGGTTGATGATATATCTAAAGAAGAAGACCAAGAAAAGTATCCTACTCCTGCTGAAATACATGCGGGACTAAATGACTACGTGATTTCTCAGGAAGATGCTAAGAAAGTGATGTCTGTAGCCGTGTATAATCATTATAAGCGTATTCGTGGTCAAGATGAAAAAGATCAAGCGGATATAGCGAAAAGTAATATTCTATTAATTGGGCCCACTGGATCGGGTAAGACTTTGCTGGCTGAAACCTTAGCTAAGCAGTTGAACGTGCCGTTTACTATCGCCGATGCAACCACTCTAACTGAAGCTGGTTATGTAGGTGAAGACGTAGAGAATATCATTCAAAAATTATTACAGAAATGTGACTACGATGTAGAGCAGGCCGAAAAAGGCATCGTGTACATTGATGAAATTGACAAAATATCGCGTAAATCTGATAACCCATCAATCACAAGGGACGTCTCGGGTGAGGGTGTGCAGCAAGCCTTACTAAAATTAATTGAAGGAACAACCGCCTCAGTGCCGCCTCAGGGAGGGCGCAAGCATCCTCAGCAAGAGTTTCTGCAGGTGAATACTCGAAATATTTTGTTTATCTGTGGTGGTGCGTTTTCGGGCCTCGATACAATTATCCGCGATCGTTCTGAAAAAAGTGGAATTGGTTTCGGTGCGCAAGTACACAGCAAAACTGATACCCCTTTCATCACGGAACACTTACGTAAGCTAGAGCCTGAAGACTTAGTTCGCTACGGTTTGATTCCTGAATTTATAGGTCGCCTACCGATTATAGCGACTCTACAAGAGTTAGACGAAGAAGCGTTGCTCACTATCTTGACGCAGCCTAAGAATGCGTTGGTTAAGCAGTATCAGCGCTTGCTTAAGCTTGATGGTGTTGACCTTGAAATACGCGAAGAGGCCCTGCGTGCTGTCGCGAAGAAAGCCTTGGCTCGTAAGACGGGAGCTCGAGGCTTGAGATCTATTCTTGAAAACGCATTGTTGGAAACTATGTATGAATTGCCTTCGAAAAAAGGCGTAAAGAAAATATCGGTTGAAGCCAGCACAATTTTAGAAGGTGCTCGCCCACTTTATATTTATGAAGAGCACGAGACAGAGAAGTCAGCGTAGGGCTTTCCGGCAGCACTAGGCAAGAGAGCCTTAAATATGTTGATTGAGAGTCATCAAATGGTAAGTCAAGGTCGACGAGTCTAAGCCAGAGGTATTATATTGATAAGTATTTATCAATATAATACGGCTGAATATGTTAATTGCTTCGAATAGCTGTTGAATAGGTATTTTTTAGTCTTATATGTAAATAAGCCTATATCAATCCGCAATGGTAGTGATACCGTTGCACAATAAGAGTTCGTATGCGTATATAGTATGGATCGATACGAATCCCTAAAATCACTACTCTGAAGATTTAAAATGTCACAAGAAACCATTGTTATTGATTATACGACGCCGTTTCCATTATTGCCGTTGAGAGACGTAGTGGTATTTCCACATATGGTTATTCCACTGTTCGTCGGTCGTAAGAAGTCTATTGCAGCGCTAGAGCGGGCAATGGAGAACGGCAAGCAAATTGCGCTCGTGGCACAACACGATGCGGCCATGGAAGAGCCGAATGTAGATGAAATCTATGAAGTTGGAGTGCTTGCAAATGTATTGCAAATGCTGAAACTTCCTGATGGTACGGTTAAGGTGCTTGTCGAAGGTAAGCAACGAATTCATTTGCAAAAAGTTTTTGAAGAAGAATGCTTTTTAACCTTAGTTGCTCCGCTAAATACCATCGATGTGGAAGAGGGCGAGGCGGCTGTAGCGTTGCGAACCTTGGTTAGTGAATTTGAAAATTATGGAAAGATTAACTCAAAAGTAGCCCCCGAAGCCTATGGTCAGTTAAAAGAAATTGTTGATCTTGATCGGCTGGTCGATACCATCGCTGGGTTCATTGAGCTTAAACTCGATGATAAACAATTCTTGCTCGAAGCTGATGATTTAACCGAGCGACTAGATCATGTATTGTCGTTCATGGAGTCTGAGCTTGATATGCACCGTGTTGAGAAAAAAATTCGCGGTCGCGTAAAGAAGCAGATGGAAAAGAGTCAGCGCGAGTATTATTTGAATGAGCAAATGAAAGCTATTCAAAACGAGCTTGGTGAGTCAGAAGAAGGCCAAAGTGAGCTCGATGAGATTCAAGCCAAGGTCGACGCTGCGGGCATGAGCAAAGAGGCTAAAGAAAAAGTTGATTCGGAAATTAAGAAGCTCAAAATGATGTCGCCAATGTCAGCTGAGGCTGCTGTTGTCAGAAATTATATTGATTGGATAGTGCAAGTGCCTTGGAAGAAGCGTTCGCGTGTGCGTAGCGATATCGCTGCGGCTAATACTATTCTCGACGAAGATCACTATGGCTTGGAGAAAGTTAAGGAACGTATTCTTGAATATCTTGCGGTACAGCAACGATTAAAGAAGATGAAGGGCCCAATTCTATGTTTGGTTGGACCTCCTGGCGTCGGTAAAACCTCGTTAGGTAAGTCAATTGCTAAGGCTACTAATCGAAAGTTTATTCGTATGTCTCTGGGTGGTGTTAGAGATGAAGCAGAGATTCGCGGGCATAGACGTACTTACATCGGCTCTATGCCGGGTAAAATTGTTCAGAATATGTCTAAGATTAAAACCAAGAATCCATTATTCTTGCTGGACGAAATCGATAAGATGGCGGCTGATTTTCGCGGCGACCCAGCATCGGCAATGCTCGAGGTGTTAGATCCGGAGCAAAATAACAGTTTCGCTGATCACTACCTAGAAGTAGATTACGACTTGTCAGAAGTTATGTTTGTGGCTACTTCAAATAGTCTCGATATCCCTGGGCCGTTGTTAGATCGTATGGAGATTATTCGTCTAGAGGGTTATACCGAAGACGAAAAGCTAAATATCGCAATGCGCTACTTGCTTGCTAAGCAGAAAGAAAATAACGGTTTACGAGAGAGCGAAATCGAAATCGCTTCAAGCGCAGTCTTAGACATTATCCGCTATTACACGCGTGAGGCCGGTGTGCGTGGTCTGGAGCGAGAAATAGCCAAGCTTTGTAGAAAAGTGACAAAAAAATTAGTGATGGATGGGGAGATTAAGAAAGTCACCATCGATACGGATAATGTCGGTGAGTATCTTGGGGTTCGCCGGTACAGCTTTGGTTTAGCGGAAGAAGAGAACAGAATCGGTCAAGTGACTGGCTTGGCATGGACCTCGGTCGGTGGCGAGCTATTGACAATCGAGGCCGCTATTGTACCAGGTAAGGGTAAGCAGACCTATACCGGTAAACTTGGTGATGTGATGCAAGAATCAATTCTTGCAGCTATTACTGTGGTTCGTTCTAGGGCTGATGCATTGGGCATTGATAAGTCATTTTTCGCGGAACAAGATTTTCATATACATGTGCCAGAAGGAGCAACACCCAAAGATGGCCCAAGCGCAGGTGTCGGAATGGCTTCTGCTATAATCTCAGCTGCCACTAATATTCCGGTAAAGGCTGACGTAGCCATGACGGGTGAAATTACGTTACGTGGCGAAGTGCTTCCAATTGGCGGCTTGAAAGAGAAGCTGTTGGCGGCTCATCGTGGTGCGATCAAGACGGTGATTATTCCGCGCGAAAATGAGAAAGATTTAGTCGATATCTCCGATGCGATAAAAGCAGACCTGAATATTGTACCTGTCAGGTGGATCGATGAAGTTCTAGAAATTGCACTTACTAAGATGCCTAAAGGTGGCGCTGCGCCAACAGAAGGCGAAGGAGCTGTAGCTAAAAAGGTAAAAAACCAAGTTAATAAGCCTGCTGCGCGCCATTAATTAATGGATAGCTATGTGATGATGATGTTGGTCATCATATGGCTATAATTACCAAATATAAGAAATTTCCATAAAAATCAATGTGATCTAGCGTTACCTTGAGCTGGTAGGTTAAAACTTTATTATTGCGTAAAGGCTGAAACCCGCATGAATGCTGGCTTAACAGGAAAAAAAAGTATAAGTCAATATTGTGTTTTAGGCCTAAAAGGACCATGATAGACGCTGTGGTGAGGATGTAGCTAAACAGCCAATTTATAATAAAAGCTGTAAACCTTACATTTAACATTACTTACTTACTTTACCTAACCAGGTTATAAATTACTTGTTCTTAATTCACTCAATCTGGGCACGAAAAAGAGGGGTATTAGCGGTTGTTGTACGTATAGCAATTTTCTAATTTCTTTTTACCTTACCGTTCCTTAGATAGCAGTTCTATTAAATGTGCATTTAACAATGCTTTTTTAAGTTTAAAAATAAAGTAAAAATTACAAAACCTATTATATTGAGGAAAAAAAAGCGTGAATAAATCTGAATTAATTGAGCTAGTTGCTGATAAGGCTGATATTTCTAAATCAACTGCGGGTGATGCTCTTGATGCCGTACTCGGTGGAATCACTGATGCCTTGAAATCAGGCGACAGCGTGACCTTCGTAGGCTTCGGCACTTTCTCTGTAAGCGCACGCGCTGCACGTGACGGTCGTAACCCTCGCACTGGTGAAACTATCAAGATAGCAGCTTCAAACTTAGCTAAATTTAAAGCTGGTAAAGCTTTAAAAGACGCTTTGAACTAATCCGTTTAGAGTTTCTTTAATTGTGGTTAGATCTGGGAATGGCTTGTTTTTATTGAGTAATCTTAGATCTTTCCATGATTGGTTTTTTCATATATTTCGTTTTTCTTTTAATTTAGAAAATATTCATTAATAAAGTAAACTGTTTCAAACCTAGAATATGATTACTCTCTCTACGCTGATTGAGTACTATATCTACTCATTCGGTTCGTTGCACAATGATGTGTTGCTTACAGGAAGTGTGCAAAGACTGCTGGTATAGATTTTAGAAGTTAGGTAGATTTCTCTAATGCGATTGAAAGTCGACAATGGGATTAGCTATCACCTTGCTATCTCGCTGCAACACTCTGGCTGTGACTGAAGGATTATCACCGTCAAAAAAGATATCGAAGCTATCATTCATTTATATCGATTCTGCAATTGATCAAAGACTTGACCTTCAATTTTAATTCGTTCTCTGACTCATGTCCCAATAGGGAAAATCGAATGATGTTTACCTTATCGTTCGAGGAATATTGATAATAGCAGCCAAGTATTGTTTCAGTGCCTATCAACTTGAAAGCCCCGTAGGGTAAGGCTTGAAGCGCACATCTACGTTGTTTCAGCTCTCACTAAAGACTACGGCCATTAGCCTCGAGCGCCGCCTAGTAGCTACACGCTTCAAGTCTTACAGAGGACGTTTATACTGTAAACGCCCGAGATCTTCGTACCTCATTATCCGTGACCGTCACCCTTTTCTTGATAATGACGGATTATCAGCTCGATTTAAGGTGAGGTTAATATTCGGATACCGTCGATTAACTTGAGAATAATACGAAAAATACTTAACATCGCTCAGACAGAATGAGCCCTAGTCAAAAAACGAGTAAAGCCCGATGAAACATATTTTGGTTATTGGAGGTAAAGATCATACGTATATGCGCATGATTGATATGGGGTTTAGGTTTTCAGCGGTTCAAAGTGAGGTGTTGGTCTCTGGTTATCAAAAGCAAAACGCAAGCAATTTAATAGTTGCCGATTATACAAAATTGGAATTATTTCGAGAATTAGTGATACAGACACATTTACGTGATCCGTTTGATTTTGTGGTTTCGTTTTCCGAATTTAGTCAGGAGGCTGCATCTGAAATTGCTCTAGATTTAGAGATTCCTACAAACTGCAATCGTTCGAGTATAGCAAATACGAGGGATAAATATTTGATGAGAACATTACTAGAGGAGAGTAATGTTGCTACTGTAAATTTCAGCTTGATAGAGAGCCTCGATCAATTAGAAACTTTTTTTGAAGAAAATAATAGACAAGTGATCGTTAAGCCTGCAAGTGGAGCTGGCAGTAAGGGGGTTTTTTACTTAGACAAGAAAGGAGATGCAGCGAAGGCCCTTAGCTATTGTTTGTCGGCAAACTACGGAGCTGTCTTGGCGGAGGCTTATGTGGGTGGAAGGGAGTACTCTGTCGAGACAATATCTCGGCAGGGAGTTCATGAGTTGGTTGCTATCACGGAAAAAAGCACCACTGGGCCACCCAACTTTATAGAAACTGGGCACTGCATGCCGGCAGACATAAATCCTTTAGACAGCGAAAAAATCTTTAAGGTTGTTGAGGAAGTTTTGTTAATCGTTGAGCATCAATTTGGCCCTGCGCATACCGAAGTCAAGGTTTTATCTGGCCAAGTTTTTGTTATAGAAACTCAATTGAGGTTCGGAGGTGATCAGATTTGGGAAATGGTTCTTGGAGTAACTGGTGTTGATCTAGTTATTGAGACGTTATCAGAGTTGACTGGCCTAAAGCGTCTACCAAGGCTGCCCAAATTTAAGTCTATGGGGATTCATTTTTTGACAAATTTAATTTGTGAAAATGAGATAAGAGATTTAGTGAGTCAATTTAGTCTTCAAAATAATCTGATTAGATTGCAGCTCGAGAAAAGAAAATTAATAACCAAACCTCAGCATTCGGGTGAGCGACTAGGCTATTTACTTTTTGGTTTCGATTCAGTTGATGGAACTAAGACGCTAGCCCCACTATTGAAAGCATTGGAGAAGGGTCTTTAGAATGAATGTTTTAGTTATAGGAACAAATCGTTTTTCGCATGATAGCCTAATCTCTCTTGGGCACGATTTAGTAATGATTACCAGTTTACAGAGCGCCTTCAAAAATGACTCTGAACGAGGTTATCGAGCCATTCACTATTTGAGCGACATGTCGAATCGACGTGAGTTGATAGCGCTCAGCGAGGCGATACATGATACATGGTGCTTTGATCGAGTGGTGTCGTTTCATGACGATTACCAAGAGAGTTCGATCATGGTGAGTGAAAGACTAGGGCTACCAAATTTGTACACTGTCGACGAGATAAGGTCGCTGAGAGATAAAGCCTCGATGCGTGAAAAGCTACAGAAGGAAAAATTGACAACTGTTTCTTATCATGTGTGCTCGTCGTTTTTAGATTTGGGAATCAAGTTGGAGTTGTTTGAATACCCATGTGTCCTGAAGCCGATTTCGGGAACTGGAGGGGTATCGGTAAGTGTATTCGAGAATTTAGGTGACGCGATGGATTGGTACAAGAACCATGATGAGCAAGGTTCAAATCTTGATAGCCAATGGGTGATCGAAACATTTGTTGAGGGTGTTGAGTATAGCGTAGAGGCACTATCTGAAAATGGTGAACATTTTATTATCGCGATAACCGATAAGATTAAGAACGATGATAATCATTTCATAGAAATCGGTCAGAGGGTCCCAGCTGCTATAAATGAAAGGCAAGAGCTAGAGATTAGTCAGTATGTAACATCGGTCTTGACTGCCTTGGGCGTTAAAAATGGCCCGACACATACGGAAGTAATTTTAACTGAGCAAGGGCCTGAAATCGTAGAGAGTCATACTCGGACTGGGGGTGATAGAATTCCGTTTTTGGTTGAATTGGCATGTGGGATAGACATGAATTTATTAGCTGCTAAGCAGGCTATCGGAATACAAGTATCGAATGAGATACCTGATAATATTGAGTTCAAAAGAAATGCGGTAGTCGCATTTAAATCTGACTCATCTAACCCACCCAAGAAAGTAAAAAGGGTGTTAGGAACGGGTTCGATTATGGTTGAAAACGACGTAAAGGAATTAAGAATATACAAGAATGAAGGGGATGTTGTGAGTAGTGTAAATAATAGATTTGAAAGAAGTGCTCATGTTGTGGCGGTCGGAGAGTGTGCTGAAACAACTGAGATACTTGCATTTGCGAGCGTAAACAGCATTCACTTTGAACTCGATTAAGTCGTCCGCGACAGATAGTGAGCTTGGAAATAGTGGCGTCAGAGTAATCATTGCTGAGCTATTAATAAATATAGCTAGAGCATGTCTATTATTAACTCTTGGCCTATTTTTATTTAGGCAAACACAGTCGCTTTGGGCGTTCGCGTCAGTGTTCATTTTCGAGGCTCTGACTATTTTAGTGCTACAAACGATTGTTGGTAGCACTGTTGACCGTTTTGGTCCCAAGATAATTTTATTGATTGCGTCGAGCTGCTGTTTTGTTCTTGCTATAGCGATCACAATTAGCGTGTCTTTTGGGCAACTAATCATGCTGGTGTTACCGCTGGTATTCTTACACAATGGTATTAGGTCTTTCTTCAGAGTAGCTACCTTTGCTCTGCTGCCTTCACTATTCTCAGGTAGTACGCTTTTGAAGGTAAACGCAAAGTTAGCTGTTTCGTTACAGCTTGGCCAAGTTAGCGGGGCTCTCCTAGCTGGGCTGTTCATTGAGGCATTTGGTTTTCCAACTGTGTTTGTATCAATTGCCGTTTGTTATTTGGCGGCGTTCTTTTGTTATCTCGGGTTACCGAAAGCGCTGGAACGTAAGGAAAATAGTCTCGTCAAGATTGGATACTGGGCGCGAATCTTGCAGTTTTTGAAAAATAATCCTCGATTTTTAATTTTTACAATTATCTCGTCTATCGATTTCTCATTAGTTGCGGTACTTAATTTACTTATCCCGCAAACAATAGAAATTGGTTTTGGTGGTCAGGCAAGATGGTTAACTATTATTGAGATAACGTTTGCACTTGGTGCTATCTTGTCCGGTTCGTTTTCTAGCAAATTGGAGATCGATGAAAAGAATTACTGGATTGTTTCGATGTGTGGAGGGCTGTTTACTATTCTTGCCTTGACTGTGATGATGAACCCGCATGATAGAGAGCACGTTATGATTTTATTTCTTTTTTGTGCTGGCTTCGCTAATACGTGGTCTGCAATTTTATGGCTTACTTTTCTACAGAAAATTTCTCCACCTAACATTGTTGGAATGTTGGGCTCTATTCGAGTATTAATTAATACTGTTACCGTCGCTATTTTATTAGGTGGAATTTCATTCTTCTCGACTATTTCTATAGTCGGTGGAAGTTTCAATGTAGCAATAGCTTTGCTCTCTGGTGCACTCCTTTTAATTCTAGCTCTGAATATATTTGTGCGTCATCATGCAGATTAGGTTTATTCAGAGCATCAAAATTATAAGTGAATTTTTAAGCAAAGCTGAATCATCTTCGGTGCTTATCTACTGCAAAGGAATGCACGCTATCGCGTGAGCAACCCCATTGTGACCGTCGTTCCTATAAAGGTTTCCCCTCAGATTTGAATCGCTAATCTTCGTCGAGTAGTTTCGAAACTCTATTTTTCATTGTTGAATTCTTAATTATTGTTCACGGAAAACAGGGGTGAATGTCTATTTATCCGGTTGAATGTTTATTTATTAAGAGTTACTTTGCTTCTGTCTGTTAGATTTAAGACAAAGGGCCTCGATCTTTAGTGTTTAAGCGCTGACAGACCGAGATTTTTTCGAAAAGGTATTTTCTTTAGGAAGGAGTCTCCATTTGCTAGCCACACATTTTAAGAGATAGGTGAATCGATAACTCAATAAGGAGAATTGCAATGAGTACGCAAATCAAAATTGTACCTAAGAAGAAACGTCCAGTACTTCTACCTGTTCACCTATAGGTGAATTAGCTATTGCCTCTCCTCGAACAATGGAGGGGTAATAGTTAGATGGAAAACCACCATAGCCATACCAAACTAATGGAACTTATATTAATGACCTATGCCCAAATAAAACCTCAACTAAGATGTCAGCTGGAGCCAACTGACACCGGTCTAACAGTTACGAGACATGGATCTAGCTACGATATCTCAGGCTTGCCTATTAGCCCAACCCTTGTTTCGAAAATATTTACCCAATTTAATGGTGAGCGAGCTGTTTCAGAAGTTATCGAGGAACATGGCTCTGTTTCTATCGATCAAGTAGGAATGATTATCGATTCGTTTCATGAGTCGGGCTTTTTAATTAAAAATGTTGCCGCCGACAGTACTACGGGTTTGGGTTGCCTTCTGGAGTTAGAGGATCTACAAAACAAGCTTATGTATGAAACTCTCTACGAAAATGTCTTTTGGACAAACTGTCAGAACCCCGAGGGAGTTCCCCAAAATGTGTTCTACGGCATGGCTATTGAAAACTATCACTTTTTATTTCGAGAGAGCTGGTTTGATGCACCGATTTTAGGCTTACCGGGAAGCATTGACGCTCGTGTTTTAATGAACGAGTTTTTTTGCGAAGAGTATGGGCATGATGAATTGATCCTAAAATCGTTAAATGAGCTCGGTATTACAAGAGAAGAGATATACAGAACTGTTCCGCTTCCAGAGACATTGGCGTTATGTAATGCATTAGCGCACTGGGCTGCGACAGATCCTTTATTCTTCTTTAGCACCATGGGTGTGCTAGAAGGTAAAGACTTGAAAATAGATAGTTATGTAAGCGCAATGGAGGGTTCAGAAAAAATTGACGATAAGTTTATTAAGTATATTAGGGACCATTCAAATATAAATTTGAATGATGGTCATGGAAATTTGAGTCGAGAAATTTTTAAGAAATTTCCGATAGTAAGCTTAGATGAAGTTGCTCGCTTAAAGAGTAAAACACATTTGTTTATCGAAATTTATGACCGATTCTATAGTGCTATTTGGAACCACTATTCAAACTCGTCAACACTCTTAAGACTAATTGAGCACTAGGTAATTATCATGGATCTTTCAAACACTCTTTTTAATAAGCCTAAATTTCGAGATGGAGTAACTTGGAATTTGGAAAATAGTAATCTCGAGGTTGAGTACAGAAGTCAGGGCTGTGATATCAATTGCCAAGACATTGCTAATATAGATAGTTTTACAAAGGTAATTGAGGCTTTAGAAAGCGGAGAGTCTACTGTTCAAGAATTGAAAAAAGAGCATGCCTCTTATTCAGATGAATTAGAGGGTATCCTGCTCGAATTCGATAGGCTTGGAATTATCGAGGAGGCAGACTTAGTTCACGAATCAGGAAGCATGTCGGGTGAAGATTTTTATTATTCTAGACTACTACCTTGTATCGAAAGTAATCAGTATCGCCTTGGCAACTCAGCTCTATATCAAAAAATGCTTGATGGATCGGTTTCATCTAATCAGCTAATCGGCTTCGCATTAGAATATTATCATCTGGTGAAAATGTCACCAGGTCTGATCGGCCCGTCATTAGGGCACGAGGTTAACGAATCGGTTAGAGGGCAGTTACTTAAATTATTCATAGAAGAATACGACCACGATAAAATGATGATTGCTTGTTTGAGTGCGGTTGGGCTCGATGAGGCCGCTATCCTTAAAAGGCAACCATTGCCGACATCGTTTTCCGCCTATGCCAGCTTAGGAGTGTATGCTCGTCAGCATTTATTGAGCTTTTTCTCGGCGTTGATTTTATTTGAATCTCCATCGCATCAGTTTAATGACGTCTTTATCGAGGCTTGTAAGAAGTTGGATTTACCAAGCGGATTTTATAAACCGCTGGTTAAACATTCCGATATTAATGAGGATGAACAGCACGATGCAATCACTGGGAATTTGCTAAAAGAAATCCAGTGTATTTCGTTACAAGAGCAAAATACTATATTAATACATATTACCGCGCTTATAGAAATGTTGCATCTACAAGACCAGCAAATTGTCGAGTACTACGGTAAGCCTGGATGCGATTTACTTAGAGTCTTCGATTATGCTTAGCAGCTTCTCGCGTGGAGTCAGTGATTATAAGAAATATGTTAACCCTTATTGGGTGGCTGCCTTAGACGATTTCTTAGAAGTTAGAAATTTTGTCTCTGGCGAAGGAAGTCGCTTATATGACGAGCATGGTAACGAGTGGTTAGACCTTGTTGCTGGTTACGGCAGTGCGCTACTAGGCCATAATTCAGAAGTCATTTGTGGTAAAACAGTTTTAGCGCTTAACAAGCAGTTAGTATCCCTGCAGCCTTGGGGTGTGAATTTGGAGACTGCTAAGCTCGCGAAGAAACTAGTTCAAAGCAGTCCCCTAGCTAGCAGCGGGGCAAAAGTGGTTTTTGGCAGTAGCGGAAGTGAAGCGGTTGAAGCTGCGATCAAAATGGCAATTTGTCATACCGGTCGGCACGCCTGTGTGGGGTTCAATCAAGGGTTTCACGGTCTTACAATAAGTGCTATGTCAGTTGCCGGACCGTCAATTTGGAATAGCGTACTATTATCCAAAAACTCGAAAGTGTATGAAAGCGCACTTATTGAACCACTTCTAAAAGAGCAACCTGAGACTTGGTTAAATAGACTCAGGGAAGGGCGCTACGCAGCGGTGGTCATCGAGTTAGTACAGGGCATCGGCGGAGGCTTTCGTTGGACAGAAGAGGCTTTAGAACGACTCGTTCATGCTTGTGATGAAACTGGAACGTTAATTATAGTAGATGAAGTTCAAACAGGCATCGGGCGGTGTGGGGAAGTTTTTTACAGTAGCAGTTTTGCTGATTTCATACCGGACATGATCGTCGTGTCAAAGGGCTTGTCTGGCGGGATTATCCCTACCTCTGCGGTAATTGTATCTGACCTAGTGCATCATAGTATGTTTTCGGGTGACGGGCGCGCAAAGATTCATGGTTCAACATTTTCTGGCTCTGCTATTGGCGCCAATGTGGCACTCGCTGTTTTGGAACAAATTGAAACCAAGGGTTTCTTGGCAAGGGTTAAGAGGAATAGCTCATGGCTCAAACTAAATCTTGAAAAACTCAATCAAAATTATAAGGCACTAGAGTCAGTCGATGGCGATGGCTTTTTGATTTGTGTCAAATTCGCAGATCAAGACCAAACGTTGGCTGCCTATTTTGTTCAACTTTTTGCTGAGAATCAAATTTTAGTAAACCTTGCCAGTCACAGGGTTAACACAATGAAAATTACTCCTGCGATAAATATAACTCGCGACGAATTACAACGGTTCTTAGACGTCTTTGAGGCACTACTGCAATACTTGGAGAATGAAGATGAAGTGGCATAAGGGGGACTTCTGGATAAGTGATGAATATGACGATATCGATATTGAATTTGTCTATCGATTCCTTGCTGAGGATTCATATTGGAGTTCAAAAATCCCCAAAGATACGTTTTTAAAGTCGGTCTCAAACTCATTGAATTTCAGCCTGTATTCGAATGACAAGCAGATTGGTTTTGCTCGAATAATCAGTGATTTTGCCACGGTGGCCTATCTCGGCGACGTTTTCGTTGCCGAAAAATTTCGCGGGCAAGATTTAGGTAAATGGTTGATGGATATTTTGGTAAGTCATCACTCGCTGACCGGTCTACGAAGATGGATACTCGCCACCAGTGATGCTCACGGGCTCTATGAAAAGTATGGCTTCACCCCCCTAGCAAAACCTGAGCTCTTTATGGAAAAGCATGATCCAAACGCATACACATAATGTTGGCAACTATTAAGATGCAAGGCTCTCAACTTTTAAACCTATTAATTATTCTTATTGAGGAAAAATATGAATCTGTGGACAATTAATGATTACCAATCACCAAGATTTCTCCCCAAGGTAATTCAAAAGAAAAATGGCGTAGTCGAAGTTGATGACGGCTACGCTGAATACGATATCGAATCGGAATCTATAAGTAATAATGATATTTTTCAATTACTGAATGACGCTGCGAGCCCAGATAGTGCGATCTGGAAAAAATTTAAAACCAATAACCTTTCTAAGCAGGAGCTTAAGTTTTTCGAGGATCTTGAAAGTCTAGGCATGATTGGAGAGGGTGGTAGTGCAGATGCTCTTATTGATACCAAAAAAAATCAGCTTAGGGAATATATAGAAGAAGCTGTTGATGCGCACCATGAGGCTAGGAACGCTGAAAAATCTTTGCCAAAGGTACAGATCATCTTGGATCATGTGGTTTCTTTATTAGATGGAAAACATATCGATGTGGATAAAGTCGTACTTTTAGAAAATAATTTTTTCATACGTATTGGAACGATGCAATTGTTGTCATGGCAGCGATTATGTCCTCCGGCATTAAACGCAGCGAAGGCCGTGCTAGAGAGTATACTCAAACGAGAAGATGTAAATCTCGATATTCCGTTCGGAATTTATCCGATACAAGAGGTGCGGCGTTGTTTAATGTCGCTAGTTTGGTCCATTTTACGAAGTGTAGATGACGATTGCGACGCTCTCCTTACCGAATTACCTGAATTGTCGCATGCAGATCATGCCATCAATTTGGGGATATTGGCTGAAAAGCACGCGATGGAGTCGCTAGAGCTTCTTGGAGAGTCTAAATTTTTGAGTGGCCTGTCTGATGAAAAAACTCAGAGGGTTCTCGCTTGCGCGGGCTATGCGCAAGAGTACTATATTACAGATAGATTTATAGATTTAATCGCGCCTAGTATTTCTAAGCGACTGCCTCGTAACCTGAAGGCATTGATAAGAAGGTACTACAATGAAGAGGTCGGTCATG
>Ga0316189_10001878_pt1 | contig 20807 bp, 16 predicted proteins | sample LowCovwburrow_MG_FD_204930 | JGI IMG/M metagenome (GOLD analysis project Ga0316189, IMG submission 204930) | Coastal sediment microbial communities from Maine, United States - Lowes Cove worm burrow | ecosystem: Environmental > Aquatic > Marine > Coastal > Sediment | place: USA: Maine... | reverse complement strand
GAAGCCGCTCGCGCTCCCTCCCTGACTAAAGAAGGGCCGATTTGTTTTAGTACTGTTTGGTTGTCTCGATCTGAACACTCGTTGGTCGCTGTTTTCACTCTCACCTTCTGATCGGCCGCAGGAACGAAACGGAACGAAAGCCCGGCCTGCCTCAATGTGGACCGGCAGTCGAGGTCAATCGTAATCGGTCCGAGCACAGTATGTACGCTCCGCGCACGCTTCAAGTTTTCGCGGTGAATCAGTTGACGGATATTGGATCGACCGTCGCCAATCACAGTGGGTTTACCCCGGTACAGAGCATCGATCAGAACACCGTCCAAATAAAGCAGACGGTAGTTGTCGCCTTCAACCTGACGTTCTATCAACAACTCACGACTCCAGTTTGCAGCAAGGGCTGAAGCTTGAGATAACTGCCAGCGGGTCTCTACACCGGTCGTAACGCCATGCCCTCCACCCGTATCGCATACCGGTTTTACCACGCAAGGCCCTCCCTGGCCTTTGAGGAAATCCCACCCCTTTTCGACTTTGTCGAGTGTATAGGAAATGTGCGCGGGCACAGGGAGTCTTTCATTCATTAACAACGCGTGAACAACGACCTTGTTCCCGGCCAAGCTCAGCGTCACTAAATCGTCAAGCATCACTCTTCCCTGCTTAACACGAGTGACCCGCTGCCCGAGACGAACCTCTAAAAATCCTCCCGGCAGGTCACGAATGACCGCACCGAGCCTGGCTGCGGTGGAGCGCCATAATCTCCGGTAGAAGGCATCGTCTCCTTCGGCATTAAATCCGGCTTTGCGTCGCAAGAGTACTTGTTTCAGACTTTGCCCGTAACAAAGAGCGCGTAGCCCGACCAACACCGGCTGTGAGCAAATCAATGATCCCATCTATGTTTCCTCGATATATCTACTCCGACAATAAGACGCGCAATCATAACCTCGAAAACTCGGTGTGATTCAAGGTCGTTCCGGGTCATTGTCGCTTTTCCTCAATTGGACGGGAGTTTTCAGAATGCGAAGGAATCTGGCTATTCTTTTCTTGATAAACCTGAATATTCTCCTCGATTCATGAACAATGGTCGGTAGTGGATCATACCATCGAAAGTACGGCAATACCTGCGGATGGATGACGCCAAGTATCCATTCTATGAAGCCAAGCTCACCTCGTTGCCTGAGTTCTTTAAATGCCGCGAAATCATCTCGTGGCAGCCAAAGGTGTAAGCCCTCTTTATAATGCTTCCCTTTTAAGGTTGCTTGCCTCCTGCCGACAAGGCGATTATAAACAAAAAATGCGAGATCAAAACCACTCTTCGCAACGAGACAGTCTGCTGCCGTAAATCTTGCATTGCATTCAATGAGTTTTAGTTTTCTATCCTTATCATCTCTCTTAAACTCAATATTGGCAAGTCCTATCAGTTGCACATGATTTAAATATTCTAACGCCAAATCTCGTACTTCGGGATTCCAATCCGTGATGTGGTAACAAGCCCCACCTTCATTCCGAGGAAATCTCCGAATAATTCTCTTGGTAAAATCAAAAAGGGCATCACCGTTTTCGTCGATATAGGTATAATAACTGCAAAGTTTATCATCAGGGCCGATGATTTTCTCCACAAGCATCACAGCGATATCAAATTGGTTGACTTTGGTATAGATCTTTAAGAGCTCATCATAATTATTGACTAAAAAATATTTTCGACCAAAAACATTCTCAAATTTATGCGAGTAAAGCGGTTTTACAATCAAAGGATAAACATAACTTTTTTCATACCTTAAAACCTGACCAAGGTTTTCTGCCTTCCAGAACTGTGGGGTTGGTATCCCGGCTTCAGCAGCTCTTTCATATGTGCACAATTTTTCCAGTAAACACATCTGAATGTCTTTTCTGGATATATCGAGAATAAACTTTTTTTGAAGCTCATCCCTGTTCAATGCAATAAACTCGATTCCATAATCGCTGCCCGTCAGTAATACCGCCCCTCTAAGATAATCAGATTCAGAACTCAAAAGGAACCGCGCCCACGATTCCTCAATTCCATTATCTGGAGCAGTCGATATCCACTCACTGTATCTCGAAAATCGTACGTATGATTCGGGATAATTCAAGGAATATACTTTTATACCTTGCCTTCCCAGACTTCTGGCGATAGATATCGCATTTGCACCGCCTCCAAGTACTATAACAGGTGGTTTAATAACTTTTTCTCCTTTGTAACCGTTCGCAGTTATTTATTAGCTCAATGTTTTAAGAATAATATTTATGAGGTCGCAAATACGGCATCATTTTCACCCAAAATATAAGGCTATCTGAAATTAAAATTACCGGTTTTCTAAATTCGACGGAAAGACCGCAAGGCATGATATTTACGATTATAGATCTTCAGACCTTGAATGTAAACTCCTTATTCAGAAATGTAGATTCCATATTGTCTTTTTCCTAAAGAGACTTCTGTTTCAATTGCGAATTCAAGATTTATCCATTGATGGGGCGTTTTCATTTTTAATTACTTCTATTTTAAGGGGTACCTTTCGACCTTACTTCAACACTTTTTTTACTGTAAATGTAACTGCGCTTTAGAAAAACCTCCCGCCTTCCTATTGATGTCGACACTTTTCCGCAATAAATTTTCAAGCGTACTATCCAAATTGCTTATGTCGCCCTTACATTTCCTGATCACCTCAAATGCAAGTTCATGGTCCTCGAGTCCATTTGACCCACTGACCTTGCATATTTTTTTATCAAAATCCAAATCAATATCAAAAAGGCCATATAAAGAAAATTTATACTCTTCTTCAAAGGTGTTCGGTAATACAACTTTATTGTAAAAGTGCCGTGCCACTTTAAAAAGTGAGTGTATTTCATCTATTTCACAATTCCCCATTTGTCTTCCTAAAACCAGGGGAAACAGCTCGGTCCTGAGATTCCCGGCTCCCTTTCCGTATCCCAGTAGGGAACTGTCTACAATGTCCGCCCCTGCCCCCGCCGCCTCAAGCGCGTTTACGGATGCGAGCCCCAGGTTGTTATGCGGATGAAATCCAATTAGCATTTCGGGGAATCGCTTTTTCAATGCTGATATACGGCTTTTGACCTGCTGCGGTAAAAAATGCCCGTTGGAGTCGGCTATATAAAAGATATCCGCACTGAGCTCTTGCGCCAGCTCGCAAAATTCTAATGATTGCTCATCTGAAAACTTCGATGCCCGGAGAAGGTTCATGCATACCTTTACTCCTAAAGAATGAAAGTACTCAGAAATGTCTTTTACCAAATACATATTGCTAGGCATAGTAGTGACTCTAATCAAGGATAACTTTTTAATCGTATCCTTGTCGTAAATGCTTGGTAAAAAATCGTCCGGATGAATCATGGCAACCATTCTTGTCTTTCCCTCACAGATATCGTAGCACTTTTTTATGTAGTCTGGTGAATAGTTTAAAAGCGGATTTGATCCTGATCCAAATTTAAGGTATCCTATTTCAACATACTCTATGTAAGTTTCCGAAAGTCTCCTTATGGTGCTGAGAACCGCCTTTAAATCAATCTGCTTCTGGCAAAGAACACTTTCTCTAAATGTTACATCCATTATTTTCATTTTGTTACCTCCACTTTTTTAATTTGCATATCCTTTATAACTTCTTGAAAGAAATACTTGCAACTGCACATACTTGAAACAACTCGGAAAAATAAGGGCAAATGCGATAGTTTAAAAGGGTTTTATAAGATTGCTATGCGTTTTGGCCGGGTCTTATAACATCAATTACATGCGACAACGGAACAAAAGACATCCCCTGTTCCTTGGCATGGCTTAGGAACAGCTCGATGGCTGAAAGGAACCGTGAAAGCTGTGACTCGTCTCGGACAAATGGGCTTTTTCCTGGGAGTAAAGAATTTGAATGAAAGGTGAAATTTAGATATTGACAACCGGCGTTCACAAAAGTGCGGCTGAGCCGGATCATATCCGGACCCGTACTCAGTTCAGGCGAAAGCCACCTCAAATTTAAAAGATGCAACCGATCCAAAATGCCGGGAACGTGTAACCGAGAAGACCAGTCTCCACGCATTTTTTTCATAATGTAACGGCAAAGATTAAACCGCTTTTGGAAAAAACCTATTGTAGGGGGAATCTCAATGAGTTTTCCCTTGCGTGTCATATCATTCACGTCTCTTGGATCAAATCGATACGCATGGTGATTCGCATCGGTAAAATCCGGGCCTCCATACTCTGACCAATTAATGAAAGGAGTTATTGAAGTATCGATTTGATAGCCCATTTCGCTGATGACTTCTGCGACCTTCGAATTGAAACCCCAGCGACCTGCCCTAAAACAAATCGGCGAAACTCGAAACCCATTCACAATTGCCTGATGCAGGCTGTGCATCTTTACCTGAATCAATTCTGGGGACAAATCGCATAACATAGTACAGGTTGACTGATTCACACTGCTAATCGGAGGAGTGTTCCACGGATGGCAGTGACTGCCGATTTCGCAGCTGCCTTTATCTAAAAAGGACCGCAAAAGGCGGACTGCTAGTTTATTGGTTGCAACCGCATAGCTGACCAGATATGTCGGAATCGCGCCATGTCTTTCGAAAACCTCCTGAACGGCCCCTATTCGTTCGATATTATAAACTGTTGTATTATAATTACAATATTGGTCCCATTGATCTTCTTCTGTGTCGATCGTAATAATAACTTTTACAGACATATTTAAACCTTGCAAAATAAATGCATGTTTTTATCGCCGGTTATTAAATTCAAATCATTATTGCCTTCACTAATGTTTGTTAAAAGCTTAGAAATGTTATTCCTGAAACGGTCTAAAGTATTTTCGTGCATTACCCTGCGGAGAAAATTGGACCGACAGCTATCTCTTTTCAATATTATCACTGTAGATACAAATTGAAAATAAATTCTAAATACATCGAGCAACCCCGGTGTTAAACGGCAACGTGCCCCTAAAGCTGTTAAAAAAGATTGTATTAAGGAAGTTACATGCTTTTTTGATACCATGCGCAGATAAGAAAAATCTTCCAACGCCGAAATAAAATGCGCTATATCAAAGTGTGGAAGCCCAAATCGAGCATTCGGGAAATCAAAAAGAACCAATTGATCCAGCCTGTCAACAAGAAGATTATGCAACATAAAGTCTGTGTGCTGAAAACACATCTTTTCCGTCATGTCGATTTTAGAAATTATACCATAGAGCGTTTTTCTTCCGCGCTTTATTAAATCAGGAAAGTAGCCTGCATTTTCTAAATATAAGGCGTCTTTTTCGAAGCGTGTAAGAATGCCCTCAAGGTAGGCAGCCAAATCTGTCTTTCCAAACATGGGTACAAAATCATCAGCGTTTATTTCTTGCAGTTTTGCCAAACCCGTACCGGCCGCCCTGACAAAATTATGTAGCTTTTTATATGAAATAAAAGGCAGCTTCGAGAATCTGAGCGCATGAGAAAATAAATAACCAAGATTCTCGCCAGTAACAAAACCGGTAACAAATAATAATTTTTCTTGCACCATACAATAAGGTTGTAAAACTTTTATGTATCCAGGGTCAGCTAACTTTTCGGAGATAAATTTTGTCACCTCAAACTCATTTCGGAGTTGAGTTTCCCAGAATTCACGGTTATGCTCCTGGGTAATGTATTGTTTGACGAAAATATGTTTTTCTCCTTCTGGCATCAGAGGAACAAGGATCAAATATTGTCTGGAGGTTGAACCTGTAGTGGATAATTCTCTGACTTTTACTTCTTTCCAGTTCGGACAATCATTCTCGGAAATATCTGTCCATATTTTGATTAGATAATCTATAAAATTCTTCGGTAAACTCATTATGTATAAACTTTCAGAATTTTAAGCATTTTTTATCGTTGGCCGGGAACAACAATTTTCTTAATAACTTCAATTTCATTTTTATCGAAGACAGAAAAAAGAAATGTTGCAGCTAGGTAGACTAAGATGGCAATACCAATTTTCATGAAAAGGTAAAAATCGTCGCAGATGAAAAGAACTGCAATCATAGGAAGGCAGGCTAAAAATGGCTTTATGGAGCTTTTGAAAAGGATAAGCCCCTCTAACCGGCGTCTTAAATACCAGCACACAGAAATATAAGCGAAAAATGTCGAAACGACTACCCCAATTGCCGCAGCCGCATACCCGAAATGCGGAATCAGTAAAATATCGATTGAAATGTTGATGACCAATGTCAAAATGACGATTTTCATCAAGATATTAACCTGGTCTACCGCCGTAAGCAACCAGCTAAGCACGGATCGGGCAAACAAAAAGCATATTACCGGGCTGAGGATTTTCAGAACAATAGCCGAATGGGAGTAATTCGGTCCGTACACTAAATTAATAATTTCCGGCGCAAGCAAAAAAATTCCCACTCCACTTGGAATTCCGATTACATTAATCAGCTTGATCGTAAAATTCGCTGTGTTTGTAAGTTGGCTTAACTCAGAGCGGCCGTAGTTGGCAGAAAAGCTCGGAAACAGAACAGTCGAAAGCGTAGTAGGAAGTATTCCCAATATACCGACCAATTCATTGGCTGCATTGTACCATCCGACGGATTCTACCCCAATCATTTTAGAAATGATCAATATATCCAACTTTCGATTAACTATATATGTCAAGCCAAGAAATCCAAACGGCAAAGCAGATTTAAAAAGAGGATTATTAAATTTTACATCCCGAAATGAAAACCGGCAAAAGTACTTTTTCAAAATAAAGTGGTAGAAAATAACAAAAAGAATAAGAGCTATTATAAAATGACTCCCGGCTACTGCCTGTACCCCAAGTCCAACCGCTAATATAACGGGAACAACCGCCAGTTTAAATATCGCGCGAAGCGCTTCCATCAAAGCCACGTAATTCATAGTTTGATGTGCTTTAAAGATTGATTGCTGAGTGCTGTTTAAAGGATTAATAAATAGCAGGCAGCCAAAAATAAGTATCGTATTGCGAACTTCAATGGCATAATCCATCAGAAAACAAGTACAAAGAAGAGCAAGATATGCGAGAGTGCCTGTAATTAATTTATAGAAAACTACCTGGCTGAAGTATGACTCTGATTTCGATGTGTCTCTTGATACATCTCGGATGATCACCGGATCAAAACCTATGTTCGCCAAAAGTCCGTAAATTAGCCAAAATGACACCCCCAAGGAATATATCCCAAATTGCTCAGGGCCTAGATAGCGGGCAAGAACTATGTAGAGAAGAAAGCCTAATGATTTTGCTGTAAAATCAGCCGCCGAAAGGAAAAAGAAATTGTTTCGAATACGAGAAATAGAATTCATGATTTTGATCTCGAGGATTCAGCCTTCAAGACATACCTTTTTAGCCAAACTTGCAATAGCTGATAGATGATTTTCCGTATCCCACTTCATTGTCTTTTCCCTGGCTTTTTCTCCGAGTGCTATCAATAATTCTGGAGATTCCTGCAATTTTAAAATCGCAGAACGAAGCTTTTCCGGGTCACCGGGCGGCACCAGTAGCCCATCAATACCGTTACAAATGTAATCCTCTGCACCTTCCGGGTCGGTAACGATAACCGGCTTCCCCATTGCCATTGCATTCAGAAAGGTCTGCTGCCCGCCGGAATGTAGTAAGCCTTTTTTTAATCCTACGACATTAATACCGGATTGGGCCATAAATTGCATAAATTCCTGGTGACTCACGCCTACGATCTTAACGTTTCCGGGAAAACGAATTCCATTCAATGTAGCGGAGTTGGTACATGCTATTATAACCTCAATATCTAAACCATCAACGGCCCTGGCAAGTGTTTGATAGTCCCTTGCGAAATTCCCGCCGCTGAAAATATAGCTTCCCTCTTTGATTTCAATTTCCCGCAGGTTGACGGTCGTGTGGTAGGGAATGAAAACAAATTTGTGAAGGGGCAAGTCAAATGCATCCGAGTAAGCTATAATCTCGCGACTTGCCCACACTACGTAACGGCTGACCGCTTTATCCACCCATTTGATCAACCTTTTTTTGAAAAAATGCCGCAGTGGATGAGATCTGTACCAGAGGCAGTCGATTTTTACTACCGGCTTTATATTGAAGGGCCATAATCGCTGTAAAACTAGATAGAACATGTCGACTTGGGCACCGCCACCCAATACGACAATATCATACTTGAAGCGGAGACGAAACAATCTGATTGCACTAACGAGATTATTCAGGAAGGCCGCTGGCAGCGTATTTTGGGGCCTCAAGTAATGACTCACTGCGGCCCAGGTTTTACTTTTTTCACGCCCGGGATGACTTGTCAGTATAAAGGGTTTCGGCATAGTCAAAAAAGACAAATAGCAGCACTTAAAGGAAATATATAAATAGAATCTTTTTAGTAAAGACTCTCAGTTTTTCTCTCCTTCGCCCCATGAAACAAAGGTCTGCCTTCTAAAGACCATGATCCATCCGGTTAAAATAGCCAAATTTAAATCAAAAAATGCCATCAGAACCGTCAGAACCTTATTGCTAACTATTCGGCAAAGGAGAGATAAACTTAATAGTATCAGTATGCTTAATAAGCTCACTTTGTAAATGTACGAGGGTGTAAAAATCAATACGATGTTTGCAGCAAAAAAAGCAAGGGCGACCCATGGGAAAATAAAGCGTAACAGCTTGTGTGAAGCAAGCATCCAGGAATAACCGCCATAACGGAAAAGATTGAAAAGATCAGCATGTCTTATCAGGGCGTGAATAGTGCGCGTCGCAATTCGAATCTGGCGCTGATATTCGCCGGTAGAATCAACGGCGTGTTCTTCAAGGCAAAAGGCTTCAGCGTCAAAAATTGCTCGAAACCCCTGCCGAACCACAGCTAACGGGAGCACAAAATCGTTAATATCGGTATTCGCTAACGGTTTGTAAAGATCTCTGCGCATAGCGAAGATTGCACCATCGGCCCCCACGCATGACCCTATTCGACTTTCATTAACTTTGATCCATCTCTCGAGCTTCGTGTAAGAGTCGATGTTTTTCACGATTTGATCCGATTCATTGCGGCTGAAATATTTTGTGCTGCCTGTAACCAGCCCCACAGTGGGGTCATTAAAATACCGGACGAGAGAGGTTAAGGCATTCGGTTCAAACATCGCATTCGAGTCAGTGAACACGAGGATAGGGTTTTTTGCAATTTCGGCAGCACGGTTTAAACCATAAGTTTTCCCCATCCTCTTTGAATTAACGACTAGCTGTACCCCTTGGTTTTCGAATCGTCGAACAATTTCATTGGTCATGTCCGTCGATGCATCTGAAATAACGATGATCTCTACAAGGTTTTGCGGATAATCAATTGTCAACGACTTTTGGATTTTTTCCTGGATCACCTCCGCTTCATTATATGCTGAAAACACAATCGAGAGACCCGGCAAATTATCTCCTCTGTTGCAGGGCCGATGAATGAACCTTGAAATGCCATAAATGATCAGCGGATATCCGAAATACGTATAAATAAGGATAAAAAGCGAGAACCAGTATAAATAATCGAGATATGCCATATATTTTACCATTGTCAATTCTAACTTTAAACAGACACAGCTAAAATCTAACGCCTGTTGCACCCGGATATGAGTAAACGGAAGCGATTTTCATAATTGTTCGCAAATGCCGATAGAGAATAGTGTTCTCTAACCATTCTTCGGGCTGCATTTCTTATCCGCTGTTGAAGATCTATATCTTGGTACAATCTTAGGATGGCTTTCGAAAGTTCGTCGGGATTGTCATCCAATACCAAAATTCCGTTTTCATCGTGCCGGATGACGTCCCTGATACCCAAAACGTCTGTCCCGATAGTCGGGACGCCGGACGCCATTGCTTCTAGAAGTGTGAGCGGCAATCCTTCATAGCGAGATGTTAAACAGTAAATGTCAAAAAGGCCGTAATAACGGTGCATTTCGCTCTTAGTGCCGAGAAACAGAACGGAATCTGCAATACCCAATGTTCGGGATAACTTCTCGACCTCTGTCTTGCAGGGGCCGTCGCCAACAAAAACAGCTCTAAATCTCGGCTCTATTCGATTCAACAGTTTCAAGGCCTGGACAAGCAGTTTCTGATTTTTTTCCGATCGGAAATTTCCGACTGTCCCCAAGATTATATCATTCCAGCTTAAACCCAGTGCCTTCCTGGAGACGGTTCTTTCAGATCCGCTTTCGAATAAAGCGACATCAATGCCATTCTGTAAAAGGTTTACCTTGTCTGAATTCACGCCGTACATTTTGATCATGTATTCGCACGCCGTCCGGGAAACGGCACCGACGGATTGAACCTGCTTTAGCAGCGATTTAAAAACAATGCGCCAAAAGGTACTGAGCGCCTCCATTTCCCAGCGGGAATGCTCTGTGTGGATTATTGGCACGCCGCAAAGCCGAGCTGCCCAGAATCCATAAAAAAGAGAAACAAAATGATGTGTATTGATAATTTTCACATCATAATTCTGAATCAGTCTCCGCAGTTTTGTAACCAGAGTGAAATCGATACCCCCATGACGATGCAAGATGTGGGTTATCAACTTGTTCTCTTTGAACGTTTGTTCCATAGCTCCCCCTCGAAATGAGGCCGCAACTGGCAAATATGGGGGAACCAAATGCTTGCAGAGATTGAAAACGACATTTTCGGACCCACCGGTTCCAAGAGTCGGCAAAACAAACATCACCGGAATACTACGTTTTGCATTCGCTGAAATCATATCCGAACTTGTTTCGAAAAAAACCTTTTTGTAAAATAATATAATAAGCCTGGTTTGTGCTTATTCAGTAGTCTCAGTTTGCGCTGGGTTATTAATGAAATCGGTCTTCTCTGACTTAACATTTTAGGAATTTCCTTAATGGCGACACAGACGGCTTTGAACCAGTACCGAAGGTAGCCGTCCCGCAGTGAGTAAATGAATGTTACGGGTATTCTTCTGGCGAGATGAGTAAGGCCGAACGTAAACCGATAATTCAGAATTACAAGCCAAAAATCGTTTCGCGTGTCATAATAATACCTTCTCCAATTTTCGCGTGCTTTTCTTGCATATTTGTGTTTAACCAATATCGAAGGTTTATAATGGATTTCATATCCGGCGTCTATAATTCTTGCAGCGAGATCTGCGCCTTCATGGCTTATAAACAGTTCCTTTGTGTAAAGCCCGGACTTCTTTAAAGTTTCTCTTCTAAAAGCTACTGCTCCTTCAGCAATTTCACACGTTTCAAAGGGAGTATCTTCATAGTCTTCAACCTTTTTAGGATGGCACCAGTTGCATACTTTACCATTATAATAATCAATTACCTTAAAGCAAACGGTTCCCATTGAAGGCTTTTTCTGAAACATTACCAATAATTTTTCTAAAACATTTTCGTTAAATCCTAAAATATCATCGTCTATTGTAACTATATATTTCCCAGTAGCTATTCGCATTCCAAAATTTCTACCAATTGCTCCGTAATTTTGGTTTAACCTAATAACTTTAAAGTTGGGATAGTCGGATTTTATCATTTTATAGGTATCATCAGTAGAACCATTGTCAACTATTATAGTCTCCAAATCTGATCTCTGAATCGAAAGTAATTCATTTAGGAGAATTGATAAAATCTCGCATCGATTATATGTTAGAATAACAATGGTAAAATTGAATTTATCTTCAATTTTATTCTTAATTTCTAAATTATTTAGCATATTTTAATGTTGCTTTTGGGCGATGAAATGCAAAATGTGTTAATGTTTCAATGGGTACAAACCCAAGATTAATCAATTGCTTAAATTGAGGTACATTATCTACACTCACTACGCAAAACATCCTTTTCAAATGCTTCTTTTGGCAGTCCACAATAATGAATGACATCAATTTTTCAGCTAACCTTCTGCCTCGAAATTGTGGTAAAACGGTATTATAATTTAACTCTGCATCATATTCCTCAAGATTTAAGAATCTGCTGAATTGTCCAGGAAAAACTAACCAATTTATAGCAGCTATTTTTTTACCAATTAATGCCACAAACGGTGTGCTAAAATTGTGAGTAATATCACAATAAAATTCAACAGATAGATCTTTTTCTTTTTCTCTTATTACATGGAGCTCTTCTTTAGATATTTTTTGTAGTCTAATTTGAGAGTTAAAAGACTTCGGAATTATAACCTTATTTAAACTTAAATAATAAACCGTGAATTTTTTTACCGCAAAAAAACCATTGTATATCCACCGCAGAGTGCCCCAAAAGCCTCTTGATCTAGTGGATTGATTAAGTCTCTTTGTAAGATTCATCGGAAGTCCTAAAGGTAAATGTTATTTTGAAAAATATGGTTCTTCTCCAAGTTAGTTGGAGAAGAAGTTCATACGGTTTTTTCCTTGAAATTATCCAGCCTTGACCAGGATAACAAACCAAAGGTGAATGAGCTAAATCTGATTTTTCCCAATGCCGGGTGAGAGAAATTCAAATCAAGTTTAAATTATAATTTTTTTCCCAGTGAACAGCATCTTTCAACTGCTTCGGTTTTTCGGCATCATCTTGCTTTGTTATGGAAACATTAAGACTTTTGTCTTATTATCCACTCCGGTGAAAAGAGTTCTTGGCTTGTAGGCATCAATTATCTCCTGAATACCATTTCCCAGGTAATACTGTTCGGCATCAGCCGTTTCTCCGCTACCGATGAGATAAATATCGCCTCTGGCTTGCTTTTTTATAATGTTTTCAAGCCCGACACCGGATCCGATTAAAGGCGTGTACGTATATATATCAACCAGTTTACCGTCTTTTCTGGTTACAAAGCGTTTTGCATCTTTAAAAGATCTTAGCCAATAGTCGATCCGCCCTAAATAAAATTTCTGCATAAGCATATCTTCTACAATAACTATATCCTGCGGTTTAAGCTCAATGGATTTCACAAAATATGCAGCTCCCTTGTGGTCAGGAAACATACTGGGATCGGCTTTCAATTTCCGCACCAATTCCAGTGGTTGAATAAAGCCGGTGACCATAGTGACAATGCATAACAGAAAAACCAGGTTCAAGGGACGATGCATTATTTTCATCATTTTATCTTTGATAAACCAGGCCCCTGCAAGGCTGCACAATACAAAAAATGGTAATAGTTGAAATGTGTAGCGTGTAAAAATGTACCATTTAAAATAGCCTTCCAAAATGAGAGGAACCCATACCAAAACAATAACTAACAAAAAATGGTAGGGTATTTTACCCCTCCTGGATACCTCCCAAAGAGCATATAAAAAAATTATTGAGTATAAAACCAGGCAAACTGGAAACTGACCAAAAAAGGCAATGTACGGGCTTATCGAAAAGGAACCCAGGAATGCTTTACATATTACTTTTATAGAATATCCCATTTCCTGATTCTTGAGAAGATAAAACTGCATTGCAGGAATCATTGCAAAGAAAAAGATTGCAATAAAAACATCTCTTTTTTTCCCACCAAACCGTAAATAGGAAATTGTACCTACGGATAAAATTATTGCGGCTATATGATACTGCAAAAACACAGCTGAAATGGATGCAAGTATCCAAATGCCGGCCGCCAGGAACTGAAAATTGTTTCTGTTCTTCTGTAATGTCACCCTGATTGTAATGATGGCAATAGAAATTAAGAAAACAAATAAAATTTCTTTATAATGGTTAATCATTAGATATTGAAATGACGATATTAAGGTGTCTGCTGAGACTGCGGCGGAATCTTTCAAAACTGTCGTCATATTTTTCATGGCATTGTATTGCATGGATTCAAAGCGCCTTTGCACGTTAAATAATAAGAAGGCTGCAAAGAATGCAAAGCACGATTTTACAAATCTTTTAACCGATGGCCTGGTTAAAAATGGCCAAAAGAAAAACACCGCTGAAAAAATGGCCAGGGTGTGAAATAATTGAGCAATTAAATAACATCCAAACGCGGCAGTCATCCGTTTATAAGTATCTTTTTCCTCCCAGCGCATGATCAAAACTGCGAATCCAATACACGCTGCCGAAAAGAAAATGTACATTCTTGCCGTCTGGGACATTTGAATCATCCATGGGCTCAAAGAAATAATCAATACGAATAAGAGATTGATTATCGGCGGAAGAAATCTTTTCCCCAGAAACGATGATAAAAAAATCACCAACCCCCCAGCCAATACGGAAGGAAGTCTGATCGCCCACTCGGAAATGCCGAATATAGCGACTGATAAGGCAATTAGGTATGACTGCGGAATCGCCCGCGGATACAACATACCGCTTGGCATCAATGGGGTACCCGAATCAAGGACTGCGAGTGCCGCCAATGAAGTTGTCTCTTCATCTCCATGAAGTCCTATATCACCCAAACCCCAAAGGCGGAGCGTAATCCCCAGCAAAACGATGAGGGACAAAAGCAGCTTAAACTGCTTCGATTGAGAAGATGAAAAATCTTGTCTGTAAAACCAAGTGTCGATTTTTATACTGTTCAGCATGCAGCGCCTGTCATGTCCTATATTGTTCCCACTCCCACAAAAATATACGGCATATTAAATTCATTGCCAATATCGTACTCTATATTAAGGATTCTAATGCTGAAAAAATAAAAAGTTGTTCACGAGTCTTTCATCTTCAAAATATCTGATCCCCAAAACAAGATTGGCAGATGAGTTATATTTTCGGCTTATTATTTTCTATAAGAAAGTATTGATAGACTTTGAGCTTTATAAATTCAACCATGAGGTGCCTCAACCATACCCTTTCATCTGAAGCATGAACGTAAATTGAAGTGCTTTGATTTTTTGAGAACTTATCAAAACTGATTCCGGTCCTGTAAGTGTGATGAGGGGATGAGATCAGTATGATATCCTGATAGTGCCGCCTTTTTGAGAGGGCAGATATTCCCTTCGCTTCCGAAAAAGTACCAAAGAATCCTTTTTTAATATGAATGGCTTCTACATTTTCACCGGGGACTCCGAATTCATTTAGTTGCAGCAACGACCATTCGTCGTTGGTTAAATTCCTTTTCAGAGAATCGCTATAGTATGTTTTACCCGGCCTGCTTAAAATCCATATGTTCCTGCACACTCTTTTGTGAAACAATTCCGCAGCTGTTTTGTATTTCAATTCAAGGCTTTCCGGGCTCCCCCCCAAAACATATATTACATCAGCCTTAGCTCCGTAGGGCAGAGGATTCGTGTAGACGATCTTATTAAGTATCAATTGTTTTAGATCCTGTCGAAAAGCACTTGCACTTTCGCTGGTCAGCCACATATATATCAGAGTAGAGATCAGAAGAAGACTGCAAGAAATAAAAATCAGGCGTTTCGAAAAAATCCGGTATTTGAATTGGGGATGTATTATTGAATAAAAGCTCAAAACATCAAGGGCTGAATTAAACCCATTCAGTATCAATAAAATTCACTATCACGTTTCACTTATTATTTGCTTCAGACAACAAGTTTGAGATTTTTTTTATATCCTTGTGTGAAACGTAAGGATGAATAGGTAATGTAATGAGCTGATGCGGAAGCTTTTCAGCACCAGGAAAGATCTGCCCCATAAAAACATCTCTTAGTTCATTGATACCGTTGATCGATTCCGGGTAAGTTGGCATAATGCCGAGCCCTTCAGTTTGACTGCTTTTTAAAATGCTTTCCAAGATATTTTTATCGGCAATTTTTACAGGATAGCGCAGTAGGTTCGGGTCAGCGCCATTTTTTGAACGGTAACAATAAAAAGCATCTGAATATGCCAAGGACGTCCAATGTCGAGAATTTTTTTTACGGCTCTCATGGAATTTTTCAAGCTTACTTTGCCAGTTCTTCGCCATGCCGGCTTGGAATGCGGAAATTTTTCTGATTTTAAAACGACGGTCGTAAATTGTATCCCCAACCCTTAAAAATGGAAGTGTTTTGGGGAACCAGAACAGAGACGGACGCTGAAAAAGGATTAGGCTTATCGCGTTAATAATTAAGCGAATGAGTTCGAGGGCGTTATATTTTTGGGTATCCGATAAACAGGCTCCAATGCGGTCTGCGATATCATCTCTATCGGTCAATATGATTCCGCCTTCCACCGTCGATAACGCTTTACCCCGGCCCAAACTGAAAAAATTTACATCACCCAATGTTCCTGATTTTTTGCCATTTCCTATTGCCCCGAATGCCTGAGCAGCGTCTTCAACAACGCTTACCGCCGGGTCGGCGACCAGGCTTCGAGTCTTTTCGACGTTCGCCGGAAGCCCGAATAAATGTGCTGGAATAACCGCGAGGAGCTGTCCGGTGTCCTTCCCGATGAAAACCGTTTCTATACCGTTAGAATTACTTTCGTATGGAAAATTTTCATTACTTGCAGTTCGTTGGACTTGATCAACAGCCGCTCGCACCCTGCCTTTAGTATCGTATTGTATTTTTTTTCCCAGTTCATCATAATCAAAATCAAGTGTGTCGGGATTCACATCACAAAGTTTTATTTTAAGACCAGCGCGGACAATTGCCGACGGTACCGAGTAACATATAAACGCAGGTATGAGCACTTCGTCCCGTTCTGGGTGCAACCCATGCAGGGCTCTTAATATTACGGTCAGCGCTGCTTTTCCCGAGGAAACAAGAAAGCAGTGCTTGGAACCGAAATAGTCTTTGAGCTCGGATCGGAAGCGCTCAATTTCGCGCTGTCCCCGGATGAGTCCCTTAAATCCGTTGCTTATGTCACGGATATAAATAGGAGAAGCTGCAGGTGGTATGGTTCGGCCTAATCGCATCAAATAATTAATTGATAATTTTGAATTCTTAATTCCAAATTCTAACTACAGTCCAATATATTTCCTAATTCTCGGCCCTATTATTCTCGTTACCGACACCGGCAGATTTTTCCAGACTTGAGCAGCGAGTTTGAAGGCGGATTTCTCAGATACTGCGGTTTCGAGGGATTTTCCTTCTCGTGAAATATAATACCAGTGCAGCGGCTGCGGTTTTGCGCCCCATTGTTTTTTGAAATTATAAGTGCCCTCGCCGGGCGATGATCGTCCGAAATCGAATTGGGAATACCCATGCTCACATGCATATTCGAGCATTGCCCAGTAAAGCAGCATATTCGGACTCAAAGCGCTGTATTTACGAAGTGAAGATGCCCAAAGGTTCGCAAGTGTTTCTTTGAATCCCAAAACGAAACCGCCGGCAACGGCGATATTTTCTTTGTAAACCATGACGATTCTTGAATTATCATTAAACGCTTTAAGTATATTTTTAAACAATTGTTCCGAATGAACCGGTGAACCAAGGTCCCTCATATTGACAGTGAAAACCTTAAAAAAATCTTCGAGTAATTCAATACCACCTGTTTTCGAAACTAAATTCTCCTTGATAGGCTTTTTAATCTGACTTCGCAACTTGGATTTGAAGGATTTCATTAATTCTTCGGATGAATCGGGTAAATCGAGGAGCATCCGTAGCTTGTGTTTTTGACTCTGTACCTGCCACTTACAGGAGGAATGATCGACCTCGATCTTTTTTTCGATACTACGAGAAGGTCTGTCGGTTTTGCCGAGTAAATCATCCACAAGGTATGAATTGTTCCCTTCCGAATCGGTGAAACAATTGGAGTGAAATACTTTTAGGGGACGGGATTGACGAATTTCAATCATCTTTGCTTTAAGATTTTCAGATAGTCGGATTGCCTCCCTTAAAAGCTTGCTTTCGGTTTCTTGATCTTCTGCAAGAATACCGCCATGATCGAAAAACGGCATGGAGACCAAATGATTGCCAAAAATGGGATTTTGAAGGTGAACCAGAGGCAGTATACCCTTTGCCGATTCATTTGTTTTTTTCGAATCTATGGAATTTTTTAATTTATTTGATTTGATGGATATCAAATAATAGGTCTTGTGAGCATATGTTTTTTCTATGATTTTACGCCATGCCAAAAGATGGTAGAGCGTACCCTCATGGGAATTATGGACCAGATGGTCCCAGTTTATGCCGTTATCGTATTTTAAAATTTGAACCTCCATATTTCAGAAAAAGATAACAAAGTTGATTTCTTCAGAAGTCCTTATCGATAAATTTAGTTTTCATACCATCCAAATATTCCTTACATGAAACGAATTGACTGGCAGAAAAAGTCTTTAAAAATTTTTGAATACGCAAAGGTGTTTTATCCAAATTATGATAATGCTTGAATTTATCGAGCATGGAAGCGGCAACAACTTTCGGTTGAGCCACATCGATTTCCCATGGATGAAAGTAAAACAGATACGCTTTCTCTTTCCTGAGAATGCTTTGCACTCCGAATTTGAATACTAAATAAGGCAAAATTCGAAAATACGCACCCCCGGCAAAAGGTATGACCTGATTCAATATTTTTATATTGCTTACGGGAAGTTCGTAGAAGTTCTCCGAAATCTCTACGCAAATTCCGTTCTTGGGGTATTCTGATATGTTCACCTGACCATATCGGGCATGCATACGAAACGAATTATAGCTGGAATCGTAGAGATATCCGCAATCTTGAATAACTTTTAATGCATCATGGCTGATTGAAAAACTGGGAGCACGAAAACCATATACAGGTGCTCCAATAATACCTTCTATAATATTTTTGCTTTCATTCAATTCAGCCTTCAGAATATCGGGCATCAATTGGTTACTTAGTTCATGATCACAACCATGCGATGCCACCTCATGTCCCCTGGCATGGATTTCGCGGATAAGGTGAGGGAGTTTTTTTGCAATCCAACCTAAAACAAAAAAAGTAGCTTTCACTTTTTTTGTTTGTCCGTGGTTCGATATATTGGATCCGTTGTTTTTTCGCACATGGCTGCGCGGGTTGGTAATGTCAACCGGGTTGCCAGCGTTAAGTATATTCCGACCTTCGCCTTCCGCTGTCTGACCACTGACATCCGAGTTCTTTCTTCTGATTTCTGTTTTCTGATCTCTGCCCTCTATGCCCTGTGCACTGTCTTCTGATCTCTGACTTCCATCCTCTGTCCTCTGTCCTCTGACCTCTGCTTCATCAAACAGGTCTAAGAGCCGATGGATGTTTTTTTCAACACGGAGATCACAATGACCCCAAGAGTGAAAGGGAATCCAAGGTTTAAAATTTTCTACCTGGAACCAATCCTCTACATCGATTGTCAGGATAATGTGTGACTTATTACGCATACCGATAAAACTGTTTATTCAATAATCTTTTCGATCGTGTATTCGTTAATTTCTTTTGCGTGGCTATATATAATTAATTCACCGACGAGGCCTACCGATAGTGTCTGAATACCAAATACCATGAATAGAATTCCCAGCAGCAGCAGTGGCCGATTGCTCAGTTGCGCAGAGGTAAAAATTTTCTCTATAGATAGAGCAATCGAAAGGGCAGATCCTATCAGAAACAGGAAGGAGCCTATGAGACCGAAAAACCTGAGAGGTTTTTTGGTAAACTTTACCAGGAAGAAAAGGGTAAGGATATCAAGGACTCTGCGGAGGTATATACCCGGGTTTACAAGTCTTAAATGAGTGTCTTCCTTTCTGTGCGCTACGTCGACTTCTTTTACTTTAAAGCCCTTTTGTAAAGCTAAAATTGGGATAAAACGATGCAGATCCCCGTATAGAACAATTTCAGATAAAATACGCTTCTTAATCAAGCGCATTCCGGAAGTAATATCTCTAAAGGGAGAACCTGTCAATCTTCGAAGCAGATAGTGATAAGTGTTGGATTGCAGTTTATTGATGAAGGGATCTTTGCGAGGATATCTTCTGGTGACTACCAAATCCGCACCTTCTTCATAGGCAGCGAATACCTTCGACAAATCCTTGGGCTCTATCTGAAGATAGGATGCAAGGGTTAACACGACTTCGCCCCGGGCCCGTTGAAACCCTTCCATTAAAGCAACAGATTCTCCGAAATTTTTTGGGAATTTAACTATCCGAACCGGATGACCTTCGCTTTTTATTTTCTTCAATTCATCAAAAGCAGCCTGGAAGTATCCGTCAACAACAAAAATAAACTCAAAACTTTTTCCCATCTTGGTTAATTCGTCGGAATAAAGCTGATATAATTCCCGAATGTCGTCGTGTCGTTCACTTATAGGAACGACAACGCTAAGCTCTGGATTTCCAATTCGCACGAGTCCACTCCTTACATTAAAAATCGGTATATTCGAATTTTTTTTCGAACCAAATGGCTATCGTTAAATTTCTAAGTTTTAAACTAAATATGCTAATTTTTGTTATACTTTCCCCAAAAATTTCTAATCGGCTGTTTTTGAACAGACCAAAACGGTATCAGAGAAATGAGATCTATTATGAACTTTAACAAAATATTCAGCCAACAGCCCCCAGGACAGGAATCCGCCTGAGAGTGTAAAAAAAAGAAAACTTGCTGATATGATGATAATTGTTCCTTGATTATTTATAAAATTGTTAATTGATGCGACGCCGGATGCAATCCCACATAAAAAGAAAAAAATAGCCGGACCGGCGAACCACAGGAAAGGCCTGTTGTGAAAGTGAATTAGCATTTTGATCGTGATCATATCAAAAAGCACTTTCCATATTCTAGAAAGCCCGTATTTTGACACTCCATGTCTTCGGAATCTGTGATTAACCACTATTTCCGTTACCCTGGCTCCCACTATTGTTGTCATGGCGGGAATAAAGCGGTGCATGTCGGAATAGAGTCGAACTGATTTTATGATTTCGTTCCTGTACGCTTTTAGCGAACACCCATTATCGTGGATTGAAACGCCGGTAATTTTAGCAATTAACCAATTGGCTATTTTTGATGGAATAATACGGGTTACAGTTTTATCCTTTCGATTTTTCCGCCATCCGCACACAACATCGTAACCGCCGTCGATCTTCTGCACGAGACTTGGTATATCCCTGGGATCATTT
>Ga0316189_10001877_pt1 | contig 20814 bp, 22 predicted proteins | sample LowCovwburrow_MG_FD_204930 | JGI IMG/M metagenome (GOLD analysis project Ga0316189, IMG submission 204930) | Coastal sediment microbial communities from Maine, United States - Lowes Cove worm burrow | ecosystem: Environmental > Aquatic > Marine > Coastal > Sediment | place: USA: Maine... | reverse complement strand
GGATGGCTTGGGATTCTCGGCCCAAGCGGTTAAAGGGTTGAAAGATGCCGTCTTGGCGGTCAATGGGAATACCAACACCTGTGTCACGAACACTAAATTGGATGCGCCCCTTAGAAATCCTTTCACAGCCAATATAAACATGCCCATCAGGACGGTTATAGTTGATGGCGTTGGAAAAAAGGCAAAACAAAACTTGCTGTAAACGCATGTAATCCGTAACGATTTTATCTGGAAAATCCGAACTCAAGGCACGGACGTCCACCTGAACATTCAATCTTTCGGCTTGTCCTTCTACCATTTCCTTGCATTCTTGAAGAAGCGTATTGCAATCAACGTTACCGAGACTCATCGCAACATCGCCAACAATAATGTGGTCAAGTTCCAACACTTGATCAATCAGGCTTAACATTGAATTGCCGCTGGTGAGAATTTGTTTCACCGCCTGATTTTGACTGGCATCGAGTTCATTCATTTCCAGCAACTGAGCAAACCCCAATATGGCATTCATGGGTGTGCGAAATTCATGCGACATGTGGGACAAAAATTTAGATTTTGCGGCACTGGCGGCCTCGGCCTCATCACGCGACAGGCGTAAATGAGTACTCATTTCCTGCATGTGCTTCAATTGTCGCAAAATGATGGCGGCAAAGATAAAGCCCAATACGATAAAGCCCATAACAACCCAAGAAAACAAATCCGTTAGACGTTCGTATTCAAAAGTTGCCTGAGCACGCCGTTCTGAGGCGACTTGAACAGGATGATGACCCAACCTTTCGGCTTTTCGAGCCAACGGCAACAGTCGGCCATACATGCCCCGCAGTTGAGCCCCATCCCCTTCTGCAGCGGCATCAATCTTTGGAAGTTCTGATGTCAAAGCAGCCAATAATTCACGTTGAAGGCCCAAGCTTTCCTCATCAAGCAGCTTGTCATAAGTCGGTCGTGTCGGCAGAGATTCAACACGTTCGTACAAGATATCAAAGGCAACCACCGCATCATCGACCGTGACATTTGTCACCCCGGATTCCCAAGCGACAAGTTTACCCAGCAACATTTCATAATGCAGGCGCACCTGAAGCGCCGCAAAGCCTGATTCGTCATAAGAATGTTGTCGAAGATTGTCTTGATTTGCCCGCAACAAGACCAGTGCAGATACGGCAAGTAGCAGAAAAATTGCCGTCAGCACGCCAAAAAAAAGCGTAATTTTGTTGCGAGACTGGGTCACAAGCTTATTTCACCGTTAACGTGGTTAATTGCCAAATCGAACGTCCAGAGAAAGATTCCGCTTTCAATTCACTGAATTGATCAACGGGATAAATAATCCACAAAGGTCCCTTCGAGCGTACATGCATCACCTTTCCGTCCATTTTCATGGCAAGAATGATCGGATAATTGCGAACATCGGCAACAGGAATATCTGTGGAATACCCATCGAGAGCCCTTGCCGTAATTACATCTCCGGTGACGCCGACCGCATCTATGACGTCTGACAGCAAAACGCCTTCAAAGGTATGAACGCCTTTGATAAAGGGATTGGATGTTTTTAAGGTCTGAAAACCGAATGCTTCCAACTGGGCACGGTCAAAGATGGCGACATCACCAGAATTCGTGCTGGTGATTTTGCCTTCGACGGTCAACAAGACCTTACCCGTTGGCATAACCAGTTCTTGCGCGTGCACCATAGGCATCACAGCAAACATAAACATCATCGAAACGAAGAGCGAAAGAGCTTTTAAAGACATGCCTTTTTTGTGCATTTTATTTCCCCTCAAGGATTTTTTATGCATCAAGTTTGGCACGCTTTCTTACGATATGACAAGGATATAAACGATGACCTTTATCGCTTACCAATGCGGCGGTTTTTGATCGGCTTCGGGGCCTTGACCAACATCGTCTTCTAACGAAATGACGCGATCTTTGGTGCGGTTAAGCTCGTTTTCCATGGCTTCGATGCGTTTCCATTGTTGGTTCACCATATCTGACAAATCTTGCAGTTCGCTTTCACGATGTGCCAACATTTCTTCCAACGCTTGAACGCGGGTGTCTAAATCATCGCTCATGAGCCTTCCTCCGCCTTATACGCTTGACCCAGCTTCACGTAATTTGGTTGTGTGTAATCTAAGATTGCCTGATCGGGTTCACTGACCTTGCGCACAAACCGAGCGGGCTGTCCGGCCCAAAGTTCGCCCGCAGGCACCCGTTTCCCCGGTGTAACCAAGGCCCCAGCTGCAACAAAAGCACCCTTTTCCACCACGGCCCCATCCATAATGCAAGCCTTCATGCCGACGAAGCAGCCTTCTTCTAAGGTACAGGCGTGTATCAGGGCCATATGACCAATACTCACCCGATCTTCGATAATACAGGCATAGGGGCGCGCCACATGGACGATGCTGCCGTCTTGAATATTTACGCCTTTGCCGATGCGAATTTTATTCACATCACCGCGCATCACACAGCCGTACCAAATGCTGCTTTTGGCCCCGATTTTGACATCACCCGTCACCACGGCGGTCTCGGCGACAAAAGCCGTGTCATCAATCGAAGGCAAGATATCATTATAGGGCAAAATATGGGCCATCGTTAGGCTCCTAACAACCAAGCCCGCAAGGCTTGGCTGACAGTTTTGGGTTGTTCCAACGTGCTGAGATGACCGCAATGGGCAATGGAAACCAAGATCGCATGATCCCCAATGGCATCGGCCATTTCTTCGTGAACATTCAAAGGCGTCAATTGGTCGTCTTCACCGCACAGGATAAGCGTCGGACACGTCACGGTGCTCAAAACATCAAGTCCACCAACCCTGTTCATGATGGCCGTTTGCTGATTGACAAACCCAGACACACCAACGTGTTCGGCCATTTTCATAAAAATTATCGAAATGTGAGGTTCTTCGACATGGTCTGGATGGACCAAAGCCGGCAACATTTGATGCGCGACCTTGCCCAGCCCCCCATCTTCGGCCAAAGCCATCAGGGTTTTGCGACGTTCGGATTGTTCGGGTAAATCAGCGCGGGCATTGGTGTCTAAAAAGGCGAGATGCGAAACCCGCTCGGGGGCTTGGCGCATAATTTCTTGAGCCACATAGCCACCCATGCTCAACCCCGCCAAAGCAAAAGTCTTAGGCGCTTGTTCCAAAACGCTTTTGGCCAGTCCGGCCATGGAATCAAAGCCCGTTAAATCGGCCACGGTCACATTGGCAATATCGCTTAAATCGTCCACCTGGCTCGCCCACAAAGCCTCATCGCAGAGCAGGCCGGGCAGAAATATCAAGTCCACTTTATCGCTCATATTCTTTCACTCTTCTTTCGTTCGGTTTGTCGCACGTTACGCTTTGCCGTGCAACGCAGCAACACACACCTTACCAAATAGCTTCAAACCCGCCCTTTTCGTTGACATACAGTTGTGAACGTGTAGTTTACGCGCCTTCTAGGCAACGGTGTCTGGAAACCGAATCGCGCCTTGGAATATATTTGGGCGCATGATGGGCATATCGCCCCCTTTGTGCATATAAACCTGCACACATGAAACGCCACAGATATAGAGCGCAAATTACCCCATGAGTTTTGAAGAAACTGGACTAAGCGAAGACGTCCTGCGTGCCGTAACGGACACAGGCTACACAACCCCTACTCCCATTCAGGCTGCTGCCATACCGACGGTTCTTATGGGCCGCGATATTTTGGCGTGCGCCCAAACTGGCACCGGCAAAACGGCTTCGTTTACCTTGCCGATGATCGACATCTTGCACCATGGTCGAGCGAAAATGCGTATGCCGCGCTCGCTGATCTTGGAACCCACCCGCGAACTCGCGACACAGGTGGCGGAAAACTTTGACACTTACGGAAAGCACCACAAGCTTTCCAAAGCTCTTTTGATCGGTGGCACCGACATGAAAAAGCAAGCCAAAATCTTGGACGGTGGCGCTGACGTTTTGATCGCGACCCCTGGCCGCTTGCTGGACATGTTTGAACGTGGTCACCTGTTGATGCGCGACGTGAAAATTTTGGTTATTGATGAAGCTGACCGTATGTTGGACATGGGCTTTATCCCCGACATTGAAAAAATCGTCACCATGTTGCCGCCGCTGCGCCAAACGCTGTTTTTCTCAGCCACCATGGCCCCGGAAATCAAAAAGATTGCCGATAAATTCTTGATGAACCCAAAAGTCATTTCCGTGGCGCCTCCGGCGTCAACGGCCGATACCGTGACCCAAGGTCTGATGACTTTGAAACCCGGTGGTAAATACACCGGTCAAGACGGCAAGAAAAAACTGAAACGAGATGCGCTGCGTAAATTGATCGGCCATGAAGACGTGCGCGATGCGATTGTCTTCTGCAACCGAAAAATTGACGTTGCAACGGTTTACAAATCCCTTTCAAAACACGGGCTTAGTACGGGTCAATTGCACGGCGATATGAGCCAACCCGCTCGCACAGAAACGCTTGCTGGCTTTAAGAACAAAGACTTCTCGATCTTGGTCTGTTCCGACGTTGCCGCGCGTGGCTTGGATGTTCCAAACTTAAGCCACGTATTTAATTACGACGTGCCTTCAAATGCCGAAGATTATGTACACCGCATCGGCCGCACCGGACGGGCGGGCAACGAAGGCCATGCCTATACCCTTGCCTTACCCGAAGACGGCAAATACGTTGCAGCCATTGAAAAATTGATCGGTAAAGCCATTCCACCGTTGAGTCTTGACGGCTTTGAAACGGGTGATTTATCTGACGAAGCGCCGTCCCGTGGTGGACGTGGTGGTGGACGCAATGATCGTGGCGGACGTGGTGGTCGTGGTGGTCGTGGTGACAGAAATCGCAACGACAAAAAAACAGAAAACAAAACACAAGCCGCACCTGCACCTGCACCTGCACCTGCACCAAAGCCAGACGTTAAGCCTGAGCCAAAGGCCGAAGTGAAAGCGGAAGTGAAAACCGAAGCGAAACCTGAAGCCAAGCCCGCAAGAGCTCCTCGCCCTGCGCGCCCTGCGAAAAAGCAACAGCCGCGCAACGCTCACCAAGATCACGATGACCGCTCCCGCGACATCCACAATCAAGTGTGCGATGGTCACATGCCTGCATTTTTGGTGAACCCACCTTCAGCAACAGCGCCAGCCGCCCAAGAAAAGAAAAAAGCTCCGGCAAAAAGACGCCCGCGTCGCAAACCAGCCGCAAAAAAAGAAGCCCCACAAGCCGCGGCTCCGACGACACCTGCTGAAGAGTAAAACTTTAGATGCAATGCACCTTCAACGGATCGAAGCCGTTGAAGTTTATGGCGGCGTAGGTGGCTGTGTAGGCGCCTGTGGCGTCGACCCAAACGCGGTCGCCGACGTCTAGGTCCAGCGGCATTTCGTAAGGCGTTTGCTCGTACAAAATATCCATACCGTCACACGTTGGCCCGGCAATGGCGACGACGCCTGTGGGGCCGCCGTCTTTTTCGGTGCGAAAAGCGTATTTGATGGCTTCATCCATGGTTTCGGCCAAGCCGCCAAACATCCCCACGTCCAAAAAGACCCAACGGCGATCCGCATCCAAGCGTTTCTCGCTGACCAAGACCACTTCGGTTTGCAAAACGCCCGCTGTGGCGGCAATGGCCCGACCCGGTTCAATCATCAAATCAGGGATATCATTGCCAAAGTGCTTGGTGAGTGCGGTTTCGATAGCACTTGCGAATTTTGAAAATTCAGGCACATCGTCTTTGTAATGGGCCGGATAACCGCCACCAAGGTTGATCATCCTTAGATCAACGCCTTGTTTTTTAAGCTCAGAAAACACCCAAGCCGTTCGCTCTATCGCCGTTTCCCATTGATCGGGGTTGGTTTGTTGCGACCCCACATGAAACGAAATCCCATGAGCGACAAGACCTTTGGATTGTGCCTGAGCCATCAATTGAACCGCCATATCCAGTTCACAGCCAAATTTACGCGACAAGGGCCAGTCCGCCCCTGAATTTTCCGTCAAAATGCGACAAAAGACGCGCGATCCGGGGGCAAGTTCTGCCAATTTGTCCAGTTCGCATGCACTGTCGAAGGCAAACAGATCAACGCCCAAATCATAGGCCCGTTCAATGTCGGCAGGCTTTTTGATGGTGTTGCCAAAAGAGATCTGTGCGGGCTTGGCTCCGGCGGCGATGCAGTCTTCGATTTCATAAACAGACGCGGCGTCAAAGCTAGAGCCTAAATCCACCAAGCGTTCCAAGACGGGTTTCGCCGGGTTGGCCTTGACCGCATAAAAGAGTTCAGCCGTGGGTATGCCCGATCTCAAGGTCTCGAAATTTTGCGCAATAACGTCCAAGTCCACCACCAAAAATGGGGTATCTTCTTCAGACCCTGCCAAGAAAGCTTCGATCTTTGGGGTCAGATGTTTTGTCAATTTTTGAGACGCCATAGCTTGTATCCCGCACAAACGCGCATAACTTAAATGCGAAGCGGGTTTTACGCCCTTTTTTAAAACTGGGAAAGCTCTAAATCGTCCCATTGAACAGATTAAGGATTAGCGTTTTGAAAAAGTTGATTGTGGCCTTGCTCTTGTTAACGTCCCCAGCCCTTGCAGAAGCCATTGGAACCGTCAAAACCACGGGCCTGATTTTCAAAGATTCCGTCACCATCAACGCGGTCGATGATCCGACCATTGGGGGGATTACATGCTATGTAACGTCGACCGAAATCGGCGGGCCGAATTTAGAAGACCCAACCGATAGCTCTATTGCGTGTCGCCAAACAGGAACCATTCAAGGCACCCTCACCGGCGCCGAAGATATCTTCAAAAAATCAAAAAGCGTGTTGTTTTTCAAGAAGATGCATGTTGATCGTTTCTATGATCAAAAGCGCAATGTGTTGGTCTATATCTCTTACACATCGAAATTCACAGGCCCCAACGCCAGCCATTCCATCAGCGTGGTCCCCTTGAACTTTCCGTTGGTGACGAACTAACGACTGCCTGCGGCTAAGGCTACGCCGAACAACACGAACAAGGTGCCCGTGATTTTGTTGACCCGGCCGAACACGGCCTTGCGGCTTTTCGAGATCAGTTTTTTAGACACCGTGGCATAAATCATCAGCGCCGAAAACGACAGGGTCATGAGGGTTAGCCCTAAGATCATCAATTGCGGCGTGAGGGGCTGTGACACGTCTAAAAACTGCGAAAACATGGCACCGATCAACAACAAAGCCTTTGGATTGCTGAGCGCTACCCCAATGCCTTGAAGATAGGTTTTCCCCAAAGATGCACTCACAACCGGGCCGTCTGTCGCAAAGGCCTCGGCCTTAAAACCTGAACGCAAAAGCTTTATCCCTAAAAAGATCAAATACAGCCCACCGACGATCTTCAGCCAAAAGAACAAATCAGATGAGGCTTGCAACACCGAGCCAATGCCCACCGCCGAGGCGGTAATGATGATCGCCAACCCCGTCACATTCCCCAAAATCGGAACAGCCGCCCGCTTTGCCCCCACTTGAGCCCCATGCGTCACCGCCAACAAAACCGCCGGCCCCGGCGAAAACACCGCAACAAGCGTCACAAAAAAGAAGGAAAGCCAGAGTTCGAAAGGCATGGGGAAGTCCTATATGAATGTAGACGAAAATTATACGCCTTACATAACAAATACAGCAAGCCCGTCGTCTCCGGCTCACCCCGTCATCCCCGAACATGGTCCGGGAATAAAGCAAATAATTGTTACAAAAGTGACGAAAGATTACGTCTGCAAATCACCCGAAAACGGACGTCATGCCCCCCTTCAGAAAGGTCGGCTTTTAGCCATGGGCGACATCTTCTTACCGACCTCAATGAATTAGAACTTCAACTTCTTCTTTTCAGGGTCAAAGTCTTTGAGGGACTCGTAGAATGTGTCGGCCAAGCCGACAAGGCGCGGGTCGGGCTGGGTTCTGATTTCCTCGTCGTGATCTGGGTATTGGTTGTTGGCTAGGAAGTAGCGCATGCAGTTGATGCGCGCGCGCTTCTTATCGTCTGAGCGCACCACCGTCCACGGAGCATCGGCGGTGTGGGTATAGAAGAACATGCTTTCCTTGGCCTCGGAATAGTCATCCCAGCGGTCCAGTGACTGTATATCGACGGGGCTCAGTTTCCAATGCTTGAGCGGGTCGTTCTTGCGAGATTTGAAGCGGCGCAACTGTTCGTCACGACTGACGGAAAACCAGAACTTGAACAGGTGGATGCCGCTGCGCACGAGCATACGTTCAAATTCCGGAACTTGGCGCATGAATTCCATGTATTCAGCGGGAGAGCAGAAGCCCATCACCCGCTCAACACCCGCGCGGTTGTACCAAGAACGATCAAAGAATACGATTTCGCCCTTGGTCGGCAACTGTTCGACGTAGCGCTGGAAGTACCACTGGCCCTGTTCTTCTTCGGTGGGTTTTTCCAACGCCACCACCCGCGCGCCGCGTGGATTTAGGTGTTCGGTAAAGCGCTTGATGGTGCCACCCTTGCCCGCCGCATCGCGGCCTTCGAAGATGCATATCACGCGCTGGCCCGTTTCCTTGACCCAGTTCTGAACCTTCAACAACTCGATTTGCAGTTCTTGCTTGCGCAGTTCGTATTGCTGGCGGCGCATGCGCGTTTTATACGGGTAATTATCTGGCAGCGGCGCGCGCTTGCCTTTGATCTGAACTTTCTCGTGCTGCAATAGGGCATGGCTGACATGAATACCGTGTTGCAACAACGGATCTTTCTTTTTGGTGGTGGCGCGGGGCTTGGCCGTGGACTTCTTGGCGGTAGCCTTGGCCGCAGGCTTCTTGCTAGCCGTCTTGGCGGGAGCCTTCGGCGCAGCCTTTTTTGTGTTTTTGCGAGTGGCGGTCATTTTTTTTTGCGCCGTTTTTTGTTCAGCCATGAGATTTTCCTGTCAAATCGTATGTGCAATCCATGATTTTACGCCTGTCAGAAAATCAACACAATATTTAATGTGAAATTTAACTGGACCGGATAGGCGTGCTCAATGGCCGCCTTTGGCGCCGTTGAGCACGCTGCTTTCCACGGTTGGCCGCTTGGCTTCGCCGCGCGCGGCGATCAGGTGCTCGCACACATCCATCACAGTGATTATCCAGTAATTGTTCACTTGCGAAAAGCAGCTGGTCCATACATTGGGTTATAAGCGGACGTAACGGCGCTCCCTCGAAATGGTCAGTGTGAGGGGGCTTTCGGTTGGTGTCACCTTCACTGTTTAATATCTGTTATTTCTTTTTCGCTTTCTTGATGGCCTTCTTTGCCTTCTTGATGGTCTTCTTTGCCTTTTTAATGACTTTCTTTGCTTTCTTTACTTTCTTATTCGCCATGTCGACCTCCAGTATACTTTGTCTAAAATTACCGTTGGGTATCACCTACAAAAGTATCTCACCTCTTTTACATCTCCTCAAGCAGTTCCGTCAGCCGTCTCTGAAAATGTCAGCTTTGAATCAAAAGCCATACATGAACTTCAGACCCAAAAAGGGGCTGGCTTGCCGCTCGAAAGCGGACATGTTTGTTGAGAGCGGCTAGGCCCCTGCCCTTTAGCCTAAATCAACCCAGCCAACGGCGATGATGGGTCGGCGTACATTTTCTTGGGCATGCGTCCGGCTTGGTAAGACAAGCGACCGGCTTCGACTGCGAGTTTCATGGCGCGGGCCATTTTGATGGGGTCTTTGGCTTCGGCGATGGCGGTGTTCATCAAGATTCCGTCGCAGCCAAGTTCCATGGCTATGGCGGCATCAGAGGCCGTGCCAACGCCTGCGTCGACGAGAACTGGGACGTTGGATTGTTCAATGATCAAGCGGATGCCGACCGGGTTTTGCACACCCAAGCCTGATCCAATAGGCGCCGCCAACGGCATGATGGCAACGCAGCCCATTTCTTCCAAGATTTTGGCTTGGATGGGATCGTCGGCGCAATACACCATGACCTTGAAACCTTCGTCGATGAGGGTTTTAGCGGCGGTTAGGGTTTCGGGCATATTGGGATAGAGTGTCTTTTGATCGCCCAAGACTTCCAATTTCACCAAATCCCAGCCCCCGGCTTCGCGAGCGAGTCGCAATGTCCGCACCGCTTCATCGGCGCTAAAGCAGCCCGCAGTATTGGGCAGATACGTATATTTTTTAGGATCGACAAAATCGGTCAGCATGGGCTCGTTTGGATTAGAGACATTCACCCGGCGCACGGCAACCGTGACGATTTCGGCGCCTGAGGCTTCAATCGCAAGCTTGGTTTCTTCAAAATCTTTATATTTTCCGGTGCCCACCAACAAACGCGAGGTGTAACTGACGCCCGCAACATCAAAAGTATCAGAATTTTGCGAACCACCACCAATGAAATGGACGATTTCAAGTTTATCGCCATCATCCAAGGGGGCATCGCCATAGGTGGATTTCGGCACGATTTCCAAGTTGCGTTCAACCGCGACTTTTGCAGGGTCCAAGCCAATTTCGCCCAACAGTCCGTGAACCGTAAGGGGTGCTTTAAAATCTTTGGCTTCGCCGTTAACCGTTAAACGCATGTGCCGTGCCTTCCTAATATTTAGATGATTCTGTTGTAAGTTTGTAACATAAGGTAAAGTCTCTATTCCACAAGCTATTGCGCATGCTATACAATCTTTCTATACACTCTTTATCAATATTTGAATTTCGATTCCAAATCTAAGGGAAACTGCCATGTCAGGCAAAATTCTGGTCATCAACGGACCAAATCTCAATTTATTAGGTATCCGCGAACCCGATGTTTATGGCGCGGAGACCCTTGACGACATAGAGACCCAGTGCCGCTCGCAAGCTGATGCTTTGGGCTTGGAAATGGATTTCCGTCAAAGCAACACCGAAGGCGAGCTTGTGAACTGGGTTCAAGAGGCTCGCGGTGTGTTTGATGTCTTGATCATAAACGCCGGTGCATACACGCACACTTCCGTTGCTTTGCTTGATGCATTAAAAGCAGTGGACCTGCCGACGTTTGAGGTGCATCTTTCTAACATACACCAGCGCGAAGAATTTCGCCGTCATTCTTATGTATCCAAAGTTGCCCTTGGCATGATTTGTGGTTTTGGTAGTTTTGGATACGACATGGCCATTCAGGCCGCAGCACGTTTAGTGAAGAAATAAGTGAGACCTATCGCTCATGAGCAAAAAAATTGACGTTGATGACGACCTGATCCGCAAGCTTGCGGACATTATGGATGAAACAGGCCTGACCGAAATCGAACTGGGTTCTGAAACCTATTCCGTTCGCGTGGCAAGAGGCGGCACAGTGGTGGCGGCAACAGCCCCTGCCCCTGCAGCAGCTCCAACAGCAGCGGCGGCTCCGGCTGAAACCGCATCAAGCCCCGCAGATCACCCAGGTGTGGTGACCTCACCGATGGTGGGTGTCGCTTATATGGCAGCTGAACCGGGCGCGGCGCCTTTCGTCAACGTCGGCGACACGGTCAAAGAAGGCCAAGTGATTATGTTGATCGAAGCTATGAAGGTCTTCAATCAGATCAAAGCGCCCAAGGGCGGAACGGTCAAAACCATTTTTGTCGAAAGCGGCGCGCCAGTTGAATTTGGTGAACCTCTTTTGATTGTCGAATAGAACCCACTTTAGTCATAAGGCGGCTCGAAACACATGTTCGATAAAGTCCTCATAGCCAACCGTGGTGAAATTGCGTTGCGGATTCTGCGCGCGTGCCGCGAAATGGGCATCAAAACAGTTGCTGTACACTCCACAGCCGACGAAACCGCCATGCATGTGCGCTTGGCAGACGAAGCAGTCTGCATTGGCCCACCAGCGGCCAAAGACAGCTACCTCAACGTTGCTGCGATTTTAACGGCCGCACAGATTTCCGGGGCAGAAGCGATACACCCGGGCTATGGCTTTTTGTCTGAAAATGCCGAATTCGCACGTATGGTTGAAGAGCACGGCTTTGTCTTTATCGGCCCGACCCACGAACACATTACACTTATGGGCGATAAAATCGCCGCGAAAGATGCCGTTTTGAAAGCGGGCATTCCCTGCGTTCCCGGTTCAGACGGTGGTGTCACCACCTATAAAGAAGCCATCGAAGTGTGTGAGAGCATCGGCTATCCGATCATCATCAAGGCGACTGCCGGTGGCGGTGGACGCGGTATGAAAGTGGCCAATGGCCCCGATGAATTGGAACTCGCCTTCACCACCGCACGGTCCGAAGCTGGCTCTGTCTTTGGCAACCCCGAAGTCTATATTGAAAAATTCCTCACCACACCCCGCCACATTGAAATTCAAGTGTTGGCGGATCACCATGGCAACGTGGTGCACTTGGGCGAACGCGATTGTTCTTTGCAACGTCGCCACCAAAAGGTTCTCGAAGAAGCCCCTTCTCCGGCTCTGACGTCAGATGAACGCGATAAAATTGGTCAAATCACGGCGGATGCGGTCAAGAAAATTGGCTATCGGTCTGCGGGAACCATCGAATATCTCTATGAAAACGGCGAATTCTATTTCATTGAAATGAACACCCGTTTGCAAGTTGAACACCCCGTCACGGAAATGATCACGCGGATTGATTTGGTGCGGGAAATGATTCGCATCGCTGCGGGGGCTCCGCTGGGTTACACCCAAGAAGAAATTCCGTTCAGAGGCCACGCGATCGAATGTCGTATCAATGCCGAAGACCCGGAAACATTCATGCCTTGCCCCGGCAAAGTCGGCCTTTATCATACACCCGGAGGATTGGGTGTGCGTGTGGATTCCGGTTTGTACAGTGGCTACACCGTGCCACCACATTATGATTCGATGATCGCCAAGCTGATCGTCATTGGCACCAACCGCAATGAATGCTTGATGCGTCTGCGGCGTTGTTTGGACGAATACGTGATTGATGGGCTTAAAACAACCATCCCCCTTCACGCCAAGCTGGCTTCGAACGAAGACATTGTAAACGGTGACTATGATATCCACTGGCTGGAAAAATTCATGGAAGACGAGGCTGAGAAATAACCCTCAGCTCTCAATACCTTCTCTTTAAAAAAGCCCTCACAGTTTATGAGGGCTTTTTTCTTGCCATTCAAAACACCCGCCACGCGAATTAGTCACCTTCACAGATTGATCTCCACCTTAGGGCGTGGCATTCTTTTTGAATGTCACGCCCCATTCCCGGACCCCATAAACTCACGCCCGAAATTTTGGTTCGGGCTTATGCGGCAGGCATCTTCCCCATGTCCGAAGGCCGCGATGATCCTGCGATTTTTTGGGTTGATCCGCAATTGAGAGGCATCATTCCCCTCCAATCCCTGCACATTTCAAAATCCATGCGCAAGGTTTTACGAAAAGGCACCTTTCACGTCACGGCAAACACCTGCTTTGAACGGGTTATCGAAGAATGTGCCGTCCCACGCCTTGAACAAGATGGCGAAACCACGCACATTGCAGACACTTGGATCAACACCGAAATCATTCGGGCCTATATAGAAATGCATGAACTCGGCCTCGCCCACTCTATCGAAGTGTGGAAAGACGACGCATTGGTCGGTGGGCTATATGGCATTCATCTCAAAGGCGCCTTCATGGGCGAAAGCATGTTTTCGCGCACGCCTAACGCTTCCAAAGTCGCCCTCGCGCACTTGGTGGCGCGCTTAAGGATGGGGGGCTTTAGACTGCTCGACACCCAGTTCATAACCGAACACTTGGCCTCAATGGGGGGAATTGAAATTTCGGGACAAGACTACCAAGACCGCCTAGAGCACGCGCTGCAAATCGACGCTCAGTTTCCGACGTCGGTTTGCGCTGGTGAAATTTCTTCTGAATTGGAAATAATGTTTTCACAATCGAGCAGCCAGATATCGTAGACCGGGTGTTCAAGGGCGTTGAGGCCGGGGCTAGAGGCGAACATCCAGCCACGAAACAGATCAAGTGCGGCTTCGCCGGGGCGCAGTTCCCAAATATCTAAAAACGCCGTGCTTTCGGGTGGTTCTTCCGGTGGGCGCTTATCACAATGGCGAACGATGACCTCTAAGGTCCCAAAGTGAACGGTTCCGCCGACGCTGGTGCGCAACGTCGTGACCCGTGCCGTAACCTTGTCCAAGCCTTGCAACACAGCCGTTTGATACGGTTCTGCAAACGCAGGGGATGAGGCGAAAACGACCGTCAGGATCAGCAATAGACGTTTCATATTTTCACCACTTCGAACTTCAAACGCACATAATCTGCAACCCACACATCATCTGTGTTCATCAACTGAGGCTTTAAAGCGGTGCGGATTTCGTCCAGCAGCATATCGTGTTCGCTTTCGTCGACAGCCTTGAAAAAAGGACTGGCAAAGGTGCTGAGCCAACCACCAATGTCGCCGGGCAAATCCGTGGGGCGGCTGAAGACATCTAGGGTTTCGATTTTAAACCCAGCTTGGCCTAACATATCCGTTGCTTCATCGGCTTTTAGAAAGGACCAAGGGTCGTGTTGCGATGGGTTTATGTCTCGCGTGTGCAGGGCGTCGTACAGCGCCGTACGGATCGATTCAATGTTTCCGGCCCCGCCCGTTTCCGCGACAAACCGTCCACCGGGTTTTAACGCCCGCGACACGTTTTCAAAAACTTGGGAAATTGGTTTCATCCAATGCAAAGCGGCATTTGAAAAAACCGCATCAAATTCATTTTCAAAATCCAGATCGCGACCATCCATGACCAAAGCCTCGATACCGCGAGACCGGGTGCCTTGAACTTGATCGGGGCTTAAATCGACAGCCAAAACCGTTGATCCGCACGCTTGAATTTTTTCGCTGAGCAAGCCTTCGCCACAGCCCAAATCTAAGATACGTTCGCCCGGTTGAGGGTTAAGCATGTCCAAAACGTCATGGCCCAGTTGGGGCACAAACGCGGCATTGCGGAGATAGGTTTCAGGGCTCCAGTCTTGGCGAGATGAAGGCATGGGAACGACTTATCGGTTCGCAGCTTCGCCGTCGCCACCCGTGGCGAGGAAGATAATTTCACCCACTTGGTCTTCAAGCGAACGATAATCTTTGGTTTTCAAGATTTCAGAGCCCACTTCTAAGACCGTTTTTTCATTGCCGGGGATCAACTGAAGATACTTATCACCCAGCATGCCCGAAGACGCGATCGCGGCAACGGTATCGGTGGGGAGCTTAATGTCAGAACGAATGGAGAGTGTCACAACGGCGTCAAAGGTTTCCGGATCCAAGCTACTGTCCGTAACCGAACCGATTTTAATGCCGCTGATGCGCACATCCGAGCCACTGGTCAGTCCACCCACTTTGAAAAAGCGCGCGCTCAACTCATAGCCTGTGACTTTTGAAACTTGTGCCGTATTCGATGCGAAATACACAAACATAGCCGCAACCACGAGGACGGCTCCCCCCATTACGGTTTCAATGGCATTACGACCCATTTTAGTTTCCCCCTTGCTGGGTATTTTGTTTGGCCTGTCTGGCCTTACCTTCATCAATAATCAAGCTTAACAGTTCGCTGACGACCACGGCACCTTGGGTATATTCGATAGCACTGCCCGCAACCAACAGGTCTTCTTCGATTCCGGGTTCGAGAACGACAAATTTTGATCCGAACAAACCATCCGTGTGAATGCCTGCGGCACTATCAATGGGCAATTCGATTCCATCGTCTAAGTTTAGGGTCACCACGGCCCGAAAGTTTTTATCCAAGACCTGTGCGCCAACGGTGCCAACGCGAATCCCGCCAAGCCGAACTTCATCGCCTTCGAACAAACCATCGACACGACTGAACACGGCTGTCACCGGAAACGTCCCGACGCTGGCATCGGACGCCATTTGTTTTCCGCCATACGAAAGCGTAAACATCGCCGCTACGACGAGGACAACAAGACCACCGACCAATGTGTCACGGTTTTTATTATTTTTCATAAGACCGTTATCGCTCTGTTTAAGACCCGGGGGTCCACGCTTCGTAATCACCCGATGCTTTGGCCCGAGTTCCGCCTTCTTCATCGCTGCCCTGAGGACGATACGCATTGAGCGTCCCGGTCAGGTTTGGTTGGTGAGGCTTTTGCCAATCGTCGGGTTGAGCTGCCGCTTCGGAAAGCGGAGCATCAGCCGTGTGATGCAGCCAAGCATGCCATTCAGGTGGAATCTTCGAAGGTTCTTTTTTACCTTTGAACATCGACCAGCGGCGTTCGCGGCCATGAAGTTTGGTTTTGCAACGATAGTACTTGTTGCCAAATTCATCGGAACCCGCAAGCTCGCCCAATAACATGGTGTAAAAGTGTGTGCCGATACTGCCGAAATCAAACAAATCGTGTCTCCCAGAAAATTTTCTTGGCTCGACGTTAAGCATTATTATGCCGAGCACAACTTTTATCGCATGGTCAACCTTGTGCGTCTAGCCTACAGCACACCTGAATCTCGTTTTTCCCGATTCTTTCGCCAACATTCCACATGCGCAACAGTCGCACCCCGACCGCACAGGGAGCACCCCATAGACCAAAAGCTTAGTTTTTCTGAGTTTCCTTGGGGTTTATGAAATTCCACGACGTACGTACGCAATTCAGACTACGAAATTAAGCCGCCCCTTAACAAGTCCGCACAACCGCCTAAAAACACTACATTTTGTAGGTCTGAGCAAATCCATCCACAATTTTTTTTATAAAAACAGGCGAAGATTTATTGTGTCTTCGGCCGTGCTGGTCTACATATTGTGCCTCACGCAACTACCGACACACATTGTGGTGCAGGACGCTGGATTTTAAGAAAAAAGCGCCCCTTAAGTGGTTTTTGCGGGAAATTAGGGGAGGAATGGGGTCACCCAATATCCTTGTTAAAAAATTTAATCAGTCAAACTTAAGCACTAGGGGCCGGGGTTATAATGCGCATAGAACGTCACTTCACGAAATCAGGTCAATCACCATACTGCAACATCGAATTCCGTTCTGCGACATCAGAGATTCGCAATCCTGACGGGTCGGTCGTCTTTAAATTGGACGAAATGGATGTTCCCGCATCATGGAGCCAAGTTGCTTGCGATGTGATTGCACAGAAATACTTCCGCAAAGCTGGCGTTCCCCAAGCCTTGAAGGCTGTTGAAGAAGCCGATATTCCTGAATTTTTGTGGCGTCATACCGAAGACAAAGCCCAAATGAAAAAGCTGGCTAAAGATGAGCGCACATCTTCTGAGACCAGTGCCAAGCAAGTCTTTGATCGTTTGGCTGGCACGTGGGCCTATTGGGGCTGGAAAGGCGGCTACTTCGACGGCGAAGAAGACGCATCTGCTTATTATGACGAAATGCGCTATATGTTGTGCAAGCAAATGGCCGCTCCGAACTCTCCACAATGGTTCAACACAGGCCTTCACTGGGCTTATGGCATCGATGGCCCGGCCCAAGGTCACCACTATGTCGATTTTGAAACCGGAAAGCTGGTCAAATCAAAATCCTCTTACGAACACCCCCAACCCCACGCCTGCTTTATTCAATCCATCAGCGACGACTTGGTACAAGAAGGCGGCATCATGGATCTTTGGGTGCGTGAAGCGCGTCTGTTTAAATATGGTTCAGGCACTGGCACCAACTTCTCGAACCTGCGTGCTGCCAACGAACCGCTTTCGGGCGGCGGCAAGTCTTCGGGCTTGATGAGCTTTTTGAAAATCGGTGATCGGGCTGCGGGTGCAATCAAGTCCGGTGGCACCACCCGTCGCGCAGCCAAAATGGTTGTGGTCGACGTGGACCACCCAGACATCGAAGACTTCGTAAACTGGAAAGTTAAAGAGGAGCAAAAAGTTGCAGCCCTTGTCACAGGATCAAAAACAGTTGCCAAGCACATGCAAGCTATTATGGCTGCATGTCATGGCGGTGCGGACGGCGATGACGAAACGCGTTTCCAACCCAAAGAAAACCCAGCCCTAAAGAAAGCCATCTTGGCCGCCCGTCGTGCACACGTTTCTGAAAACTATGCTCAACGCGTGATTCAATTCGCCAAGCAAGGCTACACGGAAATCGAATTTCCTGAATTTAACACCGATTGGGATTCCGAAGCCTACATGACGGTTGCGGGTCAGAACTCTAACAACACGGTTCGCATCACCAACGATTTCTTGGAGCGTGTTCTTCAAGACGGCGAATGGGACTTGATCCGTCGCAAAGACGGTGAAGTCGAAAAACGCATCAAGGCGCGCGATCTGTGGGAAAACATCGGTCATGCCGCTTGGGCCTGTGCTGATCCTGGCATCCAATACGACACCACCATCAACGAATGGCACACCTGCCCAGAGTCCGGTCGCATCAACGCATCGAACCCTTGCTCTGAATACATGTTCCTTGATGATACAGCTTGTAACTTGGCAAGCCTGAACCTTCACAACTTCCAAAAAGAAGACGCCACTCTTGACGTTCCAGCGTTTGAACACGCCGCACGTTTGTGGACCGTTACCTTGGAAATTTCCGTGATGATGGCGCAGTTCCCCTCCAAGGAAATTGCCCAACTGTCTTATGAATACCGCACACTGGGTCTTGGCTTTGCCAACATCGGTGGCTACTTGATGGAAGCTGGTTATTCCTATGATTCAGACGAAGGCCGCTCAATTTGTGGCGCGATTTCTTCGCTGATGACAGGTATCAGTTACGCCACATCTGCCGAAATGGCGGGTGAACTCGGCGCTTTCCCAGGCTTTGAGAAAAATCGCGAAGCGATGTTGACGGTGATCCGCAACCACCGCCGCGCGGCCCATTCAGAAGCCACAGGATACGAAGGTCTTTCCGTTCTTCCGGTCCCCTTGGACGCAGAAAACTGCCCCGACGGAGCCTTGGTCGTGGCGTCTCAACAATCATGGGACAAAGCCTTGGAACTTGGGACGCTGAACGGCTATCGCAATGCGCAGACTTCTGTCATTGCCCCGACCGGCACCATTGGTCTGGTCATGGATTGCGACACCACAGGGATCGAGCCTGACTTCGCTTTGGTCAAATTCAAGAAACTTGCGGGCGGTGGTTACTTTAAAATCATCAACCGTATGGTTCCAGCCGCCCTCACCCGCTTGGGCTATTCCGAATCCGACATCGAAGCCATCGAACGCTATGCCTTGGGCCACGGCTCATTGAAAAGCTTTGACGGTGCGATCAGCCACGACGCTCTGAAAGCCAAAGGTTTCACCGATGCGGTCTTGGATGCTTTGGAAGCTTCCCTCAAGGACGCCTTTGATATCAGCTTTGTGTTTAACAAGTACACGTTGGGCGAAGAATTTTGCACCGAAACGTTAGGCGTAGAAGCCACAGCCTTGGACGACCTTTCGTTCAACATGTTGGAACACTTGGGCTTTGACAAAGACGACATCGAGGCCGCCAACACCCATGTGTGTGGTGCCATGACCTTGGAAGGTGCGCCAAACATGGCTGACGAACACCTGCCTGTGTTTGATTGCGCCAACCCCTGTGGTCGCATCGGCAAACGCGCCCTCAGCGTAGAAAGCCACATCCGCATGATGGCCGCTTCCCAGCCGTTCATCACGGGTGCGATTTCCAAAACCATCAACATGCCAAACGAAGCCACCGTAGACGAATGCAAAGAAGCCTACATGATGTCTTGGCAGTTGGGTCTGAAAGCGAATGCTTTGTATCGTGATGGCTCTAAACTCAGCCAGCCGTTGCAAGCGTCCTTGATTGACGACATCGATTCCGAAGACGAAAGCTTGGCCGAAGCCTTTGGCGAAAACACCGCTGTTGCGGCGCAAGCCAAAATCATCACCGAACGTGTCATCGAACGTATCATTGAACGTGACAAGCTTCCCGATCGTCGCAAAGGCTACACGCAAAAAGCCATCGTTGGTGGACACAAAGTTTATCTGCGCACGGGCGAATACGACGATGGTCGTTTGGGTGAAATCTTCATCGATATGCACAAAGAAGGTGCGGCGTTCCGTTCACTCATGAACAACTTCGCCATCGCCCTGTCCATCGGTCTTCAATACGGCGTGCCGTTGGAAGAATTTGTCGAAGCGTTCACCTTCACCCGTTTCGAGCCATCAGGCTTGGTCGAAGGCAACGACACCATCAAAATGGCGACTTCAATCTTGGATTACATCTTCCGTGAATTGGCTGTCAGTTACTTGCAACGCAACGATTTAGCACATGCAAAACCAGCCGACTTGATGCCCGACGCCATGGGTGCAGGTCATGACGAAAGCGACATTGATGAAGTCGAAGACGCCATCAACGCGGTCGAAAAACTCACCTCCCAAGGCTTCGTGCGTTCCCAAAAGCTCACCGTCATCAAAGGCGGCGCCAACGAACGCAAGAAAAAGAAACAGGCCGAGGCCGTCCTTGAAGAAACAACCGAAGTCCTCGCGGCCGTTGCCGGTGGTGGCGTGCCCCAAGCCCTATCGGGTGGAGCAGCAGGTGATGTCAACGTCGAGGCCTCTTTGGTCGAAACCGTCGACATTCACATGGAACGTGTCCGCGAAGCCCGCATCCGCGGCTATGCCGGAGACGCCTGCCCAGAATGCGGTAACTTCACGCTGGTGCGCAACGGCACATGCTTGAAATGTGACACCTGCGGCGGCACCACGGGCTGCTCTTAAGGCTCAACAAACAACCCCAAGCAAGAGGGCGTATGCGATCACTCGCTACGCCCTCTTCGCGTTTAAGGACGAATGATAAGGACAAGACCATGGCGAACCCCAACTGCCCCAAATGCAACAGTGAATATACCTACGAAGACGGCCCGTTGTGGATCTGCCCCGAATGCGCCCACGAATGGCCCAAGGAAGCGCAAGGCGGCGCTGGTGAAGACGACGACGGCGTAGACCTAACCAACATCCGCGACGCCGTCGGAAACTTACTCGCCGACGGCGACACCGTCAGCATCATCAAAGACCTAAAAATCAAAGGCTCCTCAAGCGTCGTAAAAGTCGGCACAAAAGTA
>Ga0316189_10001876_pt1 | contig 20815 bp, 22 predicted proteins | sample LowCovwburrow_MG_FD_204930 | JGI IMG/M metagenome (GOLD analysis project Ga0316189, IMG submission 204930) | Coastal sediment microbial communities from Maine, United States - Lowes Cove worm burrow | ecosystem: Environmental > Aquatic > Marine > Coastal > Sediment | place: USA: Maine... | reverse complement strand
CAGTTCACCAATCAGAGTATGACCAATGCGTGGAAAATATCAAAACCTTCTTGATGCTGAAACATGGAACTTCATCGATGAGACGCTGGATTTTTACCCGGCCGATGCCGACAGCCACACCATTGCCGAACAACGTGAATATTATGACCGTCTGTGCCGGCATTTCCACGCGCCTTATCCCGAAAATGTCAGCTCCGGGGACGAACAGATACCCGGAAAAATCGGCCCCATCGCCATCCGCAATTACCAGCGCGCAGACACAGCACCCAAAGCCCATGTGGTTTATTACCACGGTGGTGGCTATGTGGTTGGCGGGCTGGACAGCCATGATTCTGTTTGCGCTGAAATCTGCGCCCGTACAGGCTTTGCCGTCACCGCAGTTGATTATCGCCTGATTCCCGAACACACCTGGCCCGACGACTTCAACGATTGCCTCAGTGGTTTTGAGCATGTCGCCAATTTGTCAGACTTACCCGTCATTCTGGCCGGTGACAGTGCTGGCGGCAATCTCTCTGCTGCTGTCAGCCATGCCAGCCGCACCTCAGCAAGACAGCCTGCCGGTCAGGTGCTGATTTACCCCGCCCTTGGCAGCGACCTCAGCAAAGGGTCTTTTATCGAGCACGCTGAAGCGCCCTGCCTTTCAACCCGCGAGGTTGAATACTACAAATACATCCGCATCAACAATCAGAAACAATTTCTGTCCGAGCCAACCTGCAACCCGCTCAATGATACCGATTTCACCAGCCTGCCGCCCACCGTCATCATCGCAGCAGAATGCGACCCGCTCAGCGATGATGGCCGCGATTATGCTCAAGAAATCAACAAGGCTGGTGGCAAGGCAGTGTTTTTCAACGAAACCGGCCTCATCCACGGTTATCTGCGGGCCCGCCACTCGGTAGAACGCGCCCGCCACAGCTTTACCCGCATCATAGATGCCATCGACAATCTTGGCCAAAACAAATGGCCCTATTAACCGGTTCTCAGGGGTCAAACTGAAGTTGTTAAAACCTGTAACCCTTTAGTCAACCTGCGCATCAAGTGTAGTGCTGGTATGGGCGGTTTATTCACTTCTGAACCAACGCCCCTCTCGCAGGTGGGTAAGCTTGGCCCATGCCAGCAACAGGAAGCACAAAAATCCGCTAAAACCTCTCCCCCCTTGCGGGGGAGATGTCACCGCAGGTTATAGAGGGGGTTTTCTCACCCTCAGCGCGAAAGATTTAAAGCCTAACCATTCACATCAACAACAACCCGGCCGCGCACCTGGCCTTTAAGGATATCCTTGCCCAATTGTGGCAGGTCGGACAGGGTGGCCGGTTCGATCATGGTTTCCAGCTTGTCGAGCGGCAGGTCTTTGGCAATGCGCTGCCAGGCCCGCACCCGGTTATCATAGGGCTGCATCACCGAGTCGATACCAAGCAGATTAACCCCGCGCAGCAGGAACGGAATAACACTGCCCGGATAGGTCGCCCCGCCGGCAAGGCCAACAGCTGCCACCGAGCCACCATATTTCATCTGGCCAAGCAGACGCGCCAGCATTTCACCGCCCACCGCATCAACACACCCCGCCCAGGTTTCCTTTTCAAGTGGCCGTTTGGTCGCTTCGTTAATTTCTTCACGCGGCACAATCTGTGTTGCGCCCAGTGATTTGAGATAATCACCGGCATCAGGCCGCCCGGTGACCGCGGCAACCTCATAGCCCAGATTGGCCAGAATAGCTGTCGCCACCGAACCGACACCACCGGCTGCGCCTGTCACCAGCACCGGCCCGTTGCCCGGCTTAAGTCCGTGATCTTCCAGCGCCATCACCGCCAGCATCGAGGTAAAACCGGCTGTCCCCACTGCCATCGCCTGGCGTGTTGTCAGCCCATCGGGCAGCGGCACCAGCCAGTCAGCATTGACTCGCGACTTTTGCGTATAGCCACCCCAATGGGCTTCACCAAACCGCCAGCCGGTCAGCACCACCTTGTCACCAGCCTTATAGCGCTCATCATCTGATGCTTCGACCGTTCCAGCCAGATCAATGCCGGGAATATGCGGGTAATTGCGCACCAGACCGCCACCGGGGCCAATGCACAGGCCGTCTTTATAATTGACCGTTGAATACTCAACCGCCAGCGTCACATTGCCTTCGGGCAAGTCGCTCATTTCAAGGGCTTTGACCGAAGCACTGGTTTTACCGTCTTCGTTTTTATCGACAACAAGGGCATTGAACGTCATTTGAATTCTCCTAAATAAACCTGTTAGCTAGGGTCAGGGCCTAGTCCTTACCGTTTCTCGTAGCTGGAATTTCTGGATTTTGCCAGTGGCGGTTTTCGGCAATTCGCCAAACACCACATGTTTGGGGCGCTTGAACCCGGCCATCTGTTGTTTGCAAAAGGCCATGATCTCTTCAGCCGTTGCTTCTGCACCCGGTTTCAGCTCAACAAAGGCACAGGGCACCTCGCCCCATTTTGCATCCGGCTTGGCCACCACCGCAGCAGCGGCCACCGCCGGATGGCGATAAAGCACGCTTTCAACCTCAACTGACGAAATGTTCTCGCCGCCCGAAATAATCACATCTTTTAACCGGTCCCTGATCTGCATATAGCCGTTTTCATGCACCACCGCCCCGTCACCGGACCAGAACCAGCCGTCTTTAAACGCTTCAGCCGTAGCCTCTGCATCCTTGTAATAACCTTTCATCACCGTATTGCCGCGAATGGCAATTTCGCCCTGCACCTGACCGTTTTTCGTCACCGGTTTGCCGGTTTCGCGATCGAACACCGCAACATCCTCAACCATCGGAAAGGCAACACCCTGCATGGCCTGCATTTCAGCCTGTTCAGCCGCAGACAGATCATCCCATTCTTCACGCCACAGACATTGCGAAATATGGCCATAAGTTTCAGTCAGCCCATAGACCTGCAACACTTCCAGCCCCATGGCACTGGTTTTTTCCAGAATCGCAGCCGGTGGCGGAGCCCCGGCCGTCATTACTTTAACTGCTGGTGAAATTTTCTCTTTCGGGGCTTCTGGCGCGTCAGCCAGCATCGACAACACAATCGGCGCGCCGCCAAAATGAGTAACATTGTGCTGCTTGATGGCCGCAAAAATTTTTGCCGGGGCCGCATCGCGGATAAACACAATTTTTGCCGCCATAATTGTCATGGCCCACATGTGATGCCAGCCATTGCAATGAAACATCGGTACCACAGACAGATAGACCGGGTGTTGTGGCACCTGCCAGGCCGGCAGCGTGCCCATCGACATCAGATACGCCCCGCGATGATGATACACCACCCCCTTTGGCCGCCCCGATGTACCCGAGGTATAATTGAGCGCCAGTGCCTGCCATTCATCTGCTGGCAACTGCCAGTCAAATGACGGATCACCCGCAGCAATCAGATCTTCATAAGTATCGCCACCAAACTCTTTTCCCGTATCAGCCTGCTCATCAACAATATCAATGACCGGCAATTGACGGCCAAGCAGGTCCATGGCCTGACGCAATAACGGCGCAAAACCGCTGTCCACAATCACCAGTTTGCAGTCTGAGTGATCGAGAATATGGGCAATGGTTTCAGCTTCCAGCCGCATATTGATGGTATTGAGTACCGCCCCTGTCATCGCCACAGAATAATGCAACTCAAACAGTTCGGGAACATTGGGCGCTATCACCGAAACCGTATCGCCAAGACCGATACCCCTTGCCTGAAGAGATGACGCAAACGCCCGGCAGCGGTCATAAACCTGAGACCAGCTATATTGCCGATGGCCATAAACCACCGCTTCACGGTTTGGAAAAATGGCAGCCGTACGTTTTAGAAAAGACAGGGGAGACAGGCTGACATAATTGGCCGGGTTTTTACCCAGTTCCTCAAAATGTGTTTGCATACCTTTCCTCCTTTTAGCGCCACCCTGTCACGTCATCCAGACGAGCCTGTCAATTCTGATCAGCTTTCGCCAAACCCCTTTGGCACCGGAAGATCCGGCAAACCGTCAGCCCGCTTCTGCAAAGCCCGGCCGATCACCACACGGCTGATTTCCGTCGTACCATCAACGATACGCAGCATTTGTGACAAACGGCTCAACCGGTCAAGACCATATGGCTTCAACAGTCCCATGCCGCCAAGAACCTGCGTACAGGTATTGGCCGCTTTTACTGCACAATCCGGCACAAATCGCTTGGCATGAGCTGCCATCAACGGTCCCTCGGGCGTACCAAGGGCATTTGCAGCGGCCCGATAAAGCAAACGCGAGGCTTCAAGCTCGGTCGCCACATCGCCCAGCATCCACTGAATACCGTCCAGATCAAGATTGGCACCTTTAAACATCTTGCGGTTTTTGGCATAAGAAAGTGCCGTATCCAATGCTGCTTCCATCAGCCCGCAACACCCTGAAGCAATCGAAACCCTGGCAATGTCAATTGCCATCAGCGAGCCCTGCAACCCCTGCCCGACCGGCAGAATTATGTTATCTTCGCTGACCACAACATTATCCATATACATTTCAGACAATGGCAAAAAATTATAGGATGGCGTTTCGTATCGCGGACCAAAGCTCAAGCCTTCAGCATCTTTCGGGATAGCAATCATCGCCATGTCCTTGTGACCGGGTTCATCCGTTGTCTTAACAACAGTCAGATAAACATCAGCCTCACCAGCCAGACTGACCCAGGCTTTGGCACCGTTGATTGTCCATGTCCCGTCATCATTGATCAGCGCACGGCTGTACATATTGCCGGCATCAGAACCTGATTGCGGTTCGGTAAGGGCAAAATTGGCCAGTTTCCGACCCGATGTAAACTCTCGCGCCCACTGTTCCTTAAACGCATCAGTGCCATATCCACATGTCGCAAAGGTGCAGATGTTGTGCATCGACAGGGCAAAGGCATAAGCGCCATCGCCTTTGCCAAGCTCTTCATAAACGCGAATACCTTCGCCCAGTGAAAGACCCTGGCCACCAAATTCAACCGGTGCATAAAGACCGGTCAGACCGCCCTCTGCCGCCTTGTCCGATGCCTCGCGCGGCCACACACCGGCTTCATTCCAGGCATCAACATTCGGCTTGATAACTTCATCACAATGGCGCTTTGCAACCTCAAGAATGGCATCAATATTATTCGTCATGGAAAAATCCTTTAGTTATTATCATTGATTGAGAGTACCACTCTCATTTTGTGACCCGTTTTCTATATAAATGGCAACTCGACCAGTTTACCAGCCACCGCTTTACCTTCCAGCATTATCTCAACCTCATCACCCGGTTGCGCATCCATTGAAACAAGGACAAATCCGATATTCTTTTTCAACCGGTACGACCAGACAATATTAGTCATATCACCGATTTTTTTACCATCAACCCTGATATCAAACCAGTGAAACGCCAGCGCAGCCGGTTCCTCATTGTCCAGAATAACCCCAAGCTGATGGCGCTTTGGCCCTTCTTGCTTGATCCGCCGCAAAGCCTGAATGCCAATCACATCATCAGGCACATTAAGATCAACATAACGACCCATTCTGACTTCATACGGATTGGTCGTCATATCCGTATCACCGCCCCACGACAACAGCCCGCTCTCAATGCGTTCACTGGGATTAGGGTTGCCAGGACCAATATCAAACGGTTTTCCGGCCTCGCGCACGATATTCCACAGCTCTGTCCCCTTCGACCCATCCATCAGGTAAAGTTCAAACCCGCCTTGCTTCGACCAGCCCGATCGGGCAACGGCAACCGGAATATTATTGACGCTGGCTTCCCTGAACCAGAAATATTTAAGATCCCGTATCCAGTCACCAAAGACAGAGGCCACAACATCTTCAGCCATTGGCCCTTGCACAGCCAAAGGTGAAACATCCGGTTCACTGACCTCGACATTCAACCCGCGCTCTGCCGCAATGGCCTGCGCCCAGAACCAGATATTCGAATCAGCAATCGACAACCAATATCGATCTTCCGCCAGCTTCAACAAAATAGGATCATTGAGTATGACACCCTGATGGTTGCACACAGCAACATATTTGCCCTGCTCGACTACACATTTTGTCAGATCGCGCGGGCAAAGAACTTGCGCCAGCACACCGGCATCAGGGCCTGTAAGCTCAACCTGCCGCTCAACCGCTACATCCCACATGGATACGCCATTAATGATCCGCCAGTATTCTTCATCCGGATGGCCATAACCGGTCGGCATCAGCATGTTGTTGTAAGGTAAAAAACTTTGCACCCCTTCTGCCACAGTGGCATCAAAAAACGGTGACGGACGCAACCGCGCCGATGGTGTTATTGAGAACATGAAACAGTTTCCTCCAGAAAAAACGATTGTTTATTTTATTGGACAGGCAAGTCAAGCAAGTTATATGCAGTCTATGACCTTGTTTTTGTTATGGCTGGATTATGCATGAAGAAAAACCTGCCCCCCCTGACCTGGCTACGGGCTTTTGAGGCTTCGGCCCGGCATTTGAGTTTTACCCATGCGGCCGCTGAACTTAACCTGACCCAGGCGGCCATCTCCAAACAGGTAAAATTGCTGGAGCATTACCTGCGCGAGCCGCTGTTTCATCGCAAACCGCGCAGCCTTGCCCTGACAAAAATTGCAGCCGCTTATCTGCCCAAAGTTCGTGATTCATTTGAGCGTCTGGCCGCAGGCACCGAAGAAGTCTTTGGCAACCGCCGGTCAGAAGCCTTAACCGTTCGCGTTGTCATCGGGTTTTCAGTCAACTGGCTGGCACCGCGCCTGCACCTTTTTTTACAACAGCACCGGGGTGTTTCGGTGCGTATCATCACAAGTGTCTGGAATGAGCCATTCGACAATGAACGCTATGATCTTGACGTCAAATACGGCAATGGAAATTGGCCAGGTTTTCGTTGTGACCGATTAACATGGGAAAACCTGACCCCCTTATGCAGTCCGGCATTGCTAACGGGCAAAAACAAACTGCAAACACCAGCCGATCTGCGCCACCACGATCTGTTACACGTACTTGGTTATGAAGAGGGCTGGGCCGTTTGGCTAAAAGCAGTAGGGGTTACGGATATCAGTCCGGGACAGGGGTTGCAGTTTGACAATTCCCTGATGGCACACAAGGTAGCAGCCGTAGGCGCAGGCGTTGCCCTTGGTCGCAACTCAATGATCCAGGACGAACTGACCTCGGGCCAACTGGTCGCCCCATTTGACTTGCCCGTACCAATACAAGAAGGCTTTTACCTGTTATCTCCGACACAAGCCCCTGAACATCCAGATGCAAAGCTGTTTCGTGACTGGATACTGGATCAGGCCGCAACTGCGCCCGGCCAAACCAGCACAAAATAACCCGTGCTCTTTCGAACACGGGCTAGATAATTCAATAAATCGGACTATTGCTTAAGAACGACCGCCTGATGGCATCGGCAACAAACCTTCGCGCTGGGCTTTTTTGCGAGCCAGCTTGCGGGTCCGGCGAATAGCTTCAGCCTTTTCGCGGGCGCGTTTTTCAGATGGTTTTTCATAGTGGCCACGAAGCTTCATTTCACGGAATACACCTTCACGCTGGAGCTTCTTTTTCAGCGCTTTAAGCGCCTGATCAACATTATTATCGCGAACAAATACTTGCACGTGCAAGATCCTTAAAAAATTAGAAGTAAAAATCATCAGCTACACCAAGTGAGCTGAAAAGTTGGCGTTTGATATCAAAAATGCGTGGCGCTGTCGATAGCCATCTATGATTTTAATGCCTTTTGGGCCGTTTTATCTGGCTTTTAGGGGTGAAATTTGTGTCACATGGCCCATTTTACGCCCCGGCCGGGCCGACTGTTTGCCATAAAGATGAATACACATACCCGGCCTTTCGGCAAATTCGACAATATCGAGCGCCTGTGACCCAAGCAAATTATACATGACAGCATCTGAATGGCGCACCGGTGCCGCCAGCGGCAAACCGCAAATGGCGCGTATATGCTGTTCAAATTGTGAGACATGACAGGCATCACCCGTCCAGTGCCCCGAATTATGCACTCTCGGTGCAATCTCGTTCATCATCACACATTCATCCGCCCCCTCACCGACAACAAACAGCTCAACTGCAAACACCCCGACATATTGCATCGCCCCCGCCAGTTGCCGGGCAATATCCCCGGCTTGCTGACGGGTATTTTCTGATATGTTTGCAGGCACATGACTGGAAGCCAGAATATGGTTTTCGTGTCGGTTTTCCGGAATATCATAAACAGCCAGATTGCCTGACAGATCACGCGCCGCAATGACAGATACTTCCATCTTGAACGGCACAAACGCCTCGACAATAGCCGGTTGTTCCCCAATTTCCTTAAAACTCGCCGCCAGATCGCTGTCTGAGCGGATAACCGTCTGGCCCTTGCCATCATAGCCAAAACGGCGGGTTTTAAGAACGCATGGGCAACCGATTTCAGCCACAGCTTTTTCCAGTTCAGCCACTGTGCTGACTGCAGCAAATGTCGGCACCTTGATCCCCAAAGACTGCGCCAGCTGTTTTTCATCTATACGGTCCTGGGTGGTTGAAAGAACAGACACCGAGGGGCGAACCGGCAGTGTCTTGTTCAGAAAAGCCAGGCAATCATCGGGAATATTTTCAAACTCATAGGTCACCACATCAACATCTTTGGCAAACCGGGCAAGGGCAGCTTCATCGTCATAAGCCGCTGCCGTATGACGGGCCGCAACATCAAAGGCCGGATTATCACCGGGCGGGGCATAAATATGGCAGACAAAGCCCAGTTCAGCCGCTGCCAGCGCCAGCATCCGCCCCAACTGGCCACCCCCGAGAATACCGATCACCGATCCGGGCGTCAGCGCCTCGGGTTCCGGTATCGGGTTTAAAGGTTCAGAATTCATCACACCGGCTCATTCGGCTTATCAACCGGTTCCTGGCCAACACCATCGCTGTGCGCCCGCCGGTAAGCATCAAGATTTTCAGCAACCGTTTCATCACCAAGCGCCAGAACCGCTGCCGCCAGCAACGCGGCATTTGTTGCCCCCGCCTTGCCGATGGCCAGCGTTCCAACCGGAATGCCCGCCGGCATCTGGACTATGGAAAGCAGGCTGTCCTTGCCACTTAATGCCTGCGACTGGATCGGCACACCAAACACCGGTAACGGTGTCAAACTGGCAACCATGCCCGGCAGATGAGCCGCCCCACCAGCCCCGGCAATAATCACCTTCAAACCACGATCCTTGGCGGTTTTGGCAAAATCATACATGCGCTGCGGGGTGCGATGGGCTGAAACAATCTTCGCCTCGTGATCAACCCCGAGTTTTTCCAGCACATCTCGCGCATGCTTCATCGTCGGCCAGTCTGACTGACTTCCCATGATTATAGATACAACAGGTTTCGACACGATCAATGATCCTCATAGTTGTACAAAAGGCATGATTAAAGCCCAACCAGCCGGTTTTCAAGCAATAATGTCCGGAAACAACAGGTCTTCCAGTTTGGCAATTTCATCCTTGTGATGCAGCTTTTCTTTTTTCATCCGCTTGATTCTCAATTCATCCGGCACAGGCTCCAGCAGCAATTGTTCAATTGCCGAATCAAGCTCACGGTGCTGCTCTTGTAGTTCGTGAATTCTGGCCTGCAGTTTTTTCTGTTCAGAAGTATTTTCGAGGGTCATTGGGCACTCCGCATCAAGGCTGGAATCTATCACAAATCAACCAAATAACCAATGCCGATCAAATCCCTGTTGATTTGCAACATGTCGCACGCCAAGCGATTAGACAAACTGTTTTGGATATGTAACACTTTAACCTGTTGATTAACTAACAAAGGCGGAGATTTGCATATGTCAATTGAAACGCACCTCGAAGAATTAGAGAACAAGCGTCAGGCCCTGAAGGAAAAACTTGAAGATTGCCTCGCTCATCCGAGCGTCGATGATCTTGAAATCGCCGAAATCAAACGACAAAAACTTCATCTCAAAGACGAAATCGCCAAGCTGCAAAGCGAACTGGCAGCAAGCTAAGTCGCCAGAGCACTTCTGGTTCAGAATGAACCGGAGGGGCAAGCTTAAGCAATTGAGATTGTTGCGTATCTGATTGAGTTCGTGATTCACAGCTAAACCGGAAACGCACTAAGTTGAAATAGCCACACCTCGAACATGCATCAGGTCTTAAAACAAACTTTTGGCTTTGATGCATTTCGGGTTGGGCAACAAGAGCCAATTGAGGCTCTCCTTACCGGTAAGAACGTATTTTGCGTCATGCCGACCGGGGCCGGGAAATCAATGATTTTCCAGCTACCTGCCCTGTTAGGTCAGGGTCTGACCATAGTTGTGTCGCCGCTTATCGCCCTGATGCAGGATCAGGTCAGCGCCTTGCAATTACTGGGCATTGAGGCAGATGCGCTCAATTCCAGCCGTTCAATGGAAGACGTCAGTTTGATCTGGCAAAAGGTGAGAAACGGCCAGACCCGGCTGCTTTATCTGGCGCCTGAGCGGTTGATGAATGCTGGCACGCTTGCTGCCCTGCAATCACTCAACATCAAACTGATTGCCATTGATGAGGCCCATTGTATTTCCCAATGGGGTCCATCTTTCCGACCTGAATACGAAATGCTGATGGATTTGAACAACCATTTCCCCGGCATACCCATTGCAGCCCTGACAGCCAGCGCCGACCAGGCCACCCGTAAAGATATTATCGCCAAACTGTTTGCGGGCAACGTCGAAACATTCATCTCAGGTTTTGATCGCCCCAATATTTCGCTCAATGTCGAACCCAAGGCAGGATGGAAACGCCAATTAAGGGATTTCGTTCAGAACCACCAAAACCAGAGTGGTATTGTTTACTGTCTGTCACGCAAAAAAACCGAACAGGCAGCAGCCTTTCTGCGCGATGAAGGGTATAAGGCGCGGGCCTATCATGCCGGCATGAGCAAAGAACAGCGCGAGCAAAACCAGCAGACATTCGTCCGCGAGCCCGACATTATTATGGTCGCCACGGTGGCCTTTGGCATGGGCATCGACAAGCCCGACGTGCGTTTTGTCTTTCACACCGACATGCCCTCTTCCATGGAAGCCTATTACCAGGAAATCGGCCGGGCCGGGCGCGATGGCGACCCGGCTGATGCCCATATGCTTTATGGCCTCGATGATATCCGCATGCGGCGTCAGTTTATTGAACAGGACACAAGTTCGGAAACCGAAAAGCGACGCGCCCACAAACGCCTTGATTCATTGATTGCCTATTGCGAAGCCCCGACCTGCCGACGCCAGACCCTGTTGGCTTATTTCGCTGATCAGTGCGACCCGTGCAATAATTGTGACATCTGCCTCAACCCGGTTGAACTGAGTGAGGGTACCCGTGAGGGCCAGATGGCCCTGTCGGCCATCGTACGCACTGGCCAGCGCTTTGGCCCGGCCCATATAGTTGACATTCTGGTCGGAGCAAATACCGCCCGCTTGCGCCAGTTGGGCCATGACAAACTGCCAACCTGGGGCGTCGGCTCGGACCATGACAAAAACCAGTGGCGCAGTATTTTGCGCCAGCTCGTTGCCGCTGGTTTTATCCGCCTTGATATTACAGAATTTGGCGGCCTGTCGATTACCGCCAGCGGCGCGCAACTTTTAAAGGGTGAGGTTGAATTCGCCTTCCGGCCATTACCGCGCTCATCTAAAACCGACCCGCTGATACGCCGGGAAAAACAACCCGATATCAAACTTGATGACACCGAAACCATTGTGTTCGAGCGACTCAAGCAACTTCGTAGTGAAATCGCCACGGCCCGGAATGTGCCTGCATATGTCATTTTTCACGACAAATCACTGCGCGACATGGCCCGAAAACGACCGACAACAATTGCTACCTTTTCAAAAGTTCACGGTGTCGGCCAGGCCAAACTGGACCAGTTTGGCGAGGCATTTCTGACGGCCATCAATGCCCGTTGAAACCTGTGTTTCATTAAAATAGCAAGCTGTAACGAAAATTTCATTGACTGCTTGGTCAAAATCTGGGCATCATTCGGCACCTGAATTTTATCACTTACTGGCCTGCAAAGGCAGGATATGATAATGTACGAGATGGATGCCTGATGCCGAAAGTGATCAAGTCTTATGTCCGGATTATCGACAAGCTGAATCACGGGGTCGGATTGTTTGCCATGTACATGATTTTTTTCATGATGGCCGTATTGCTCTATTCGTCTTTTTCAAAAACCTTTTCTGTACCCGCCTTATGGACACTTGAAGTGGCCCAATTCACCATGGTAGCTTATTACCTGCTCGGTGGTGCCTATTCCCTGCAAATGGGTTCTCATGTGCGCATGGATCTTGCCTATGACCGCTGGTCAACAAAAACCAAAGCGCGGGTTGATTCCATCACCATTCTGTTTCTGATTTTCTTTATGCTGGTGCTGCTTTATGGCGGCATTTCCAGCACCATGTATGCGCTAAAATATGGTGAAACCTCGCGCTCAATCTGGGCCCCGCAAATGGCCCCGATCAAGATCATCATGAACATCGGTATTGTTTTGACACTGCTGCAAACCATTTCTATTTTTTTTAAAAACCTTGCGACAGCAACAGGTAAAGACATCACATGAGCTATGATCTGATTGCCCTACTGATGTTTTCCTCAATGATGATTTTGCTGATCACCGGTCAGCGCGTCTATGGGGCTATCGGCTTTGTTGCAGTTATTTTTGCTCTGTTTCTGTGGGGTGATGGCGGGGTGGAGCTGGCCTTTTCCGCCAATATGAAACTGATGAAATGGTATCCGCTGCTCACCCTGCCGCTGTTTATTTTCATGGGTTATATTCTGGCTGAATCAGGCATTGCCGAAGATCTCTACAAGATGTTTCATGTCTGGATGGGGCCACTTGACGGCGGCCTGGCCATCGGCACCATCGGTTTGATGGTGGTGATTTCGGCCATGAACGGTTTGAGCGTTGCCGGCATGGCCATCGGGGCCAGTATTGCCCTGCCCGAATTATTGCGCCGCGGCTATGACAAGATCATGGTTACCGGGGTGATTCAGGCCGGATCATCGCTCGGCATTCTCGTTCCTCCCAGCGTTGTCCTGGTGCTGTATGGCATGATTGCCCGCCAGCCTGTTGGTAAATTGTGGCTTGCCGGTCTCATTCCCGGCCTGATGATGGCTGGCCTGTTCATTATCTACATCGCCATCCGCTGTAAGTTGCAACCCCACCTCGGCCCGGCCCTTGCCAAGGAAGAGCGCAATATAAGCTGGGGTAAAAAGTTCTCACTGCTCAGCGCTGGCATCATTCCGCTGGTTATCTTCTTTTCCATGACCGGATTGTTTATCTCAGGCTATACCAGCCTGGTTGAAAGTTCGGCTGTCGGCGCCATTTCCGCCCTGATTGCCGCCATTGCCCGCGGCAAGATGACCAAACAGATCTTGCACGACAGTGTGCAAAAAACCCTCGGCATATCCTGTATGTTCATGTGGATTATTCTGGCAGCTCTGGCATTCGGTGCGGTATTTGACGGACTGGGGGCAGTTAAAGCCATCAAAACCCTGTTCATTGACAACCTGGAACTTAACCCGTGGGTTATTCTCATTCTGATGCAATTGTCATTCATCATCATGGGCATGTTTCTCGATGACACCGCCATGCTGGTGATCGTTGCACCGCTTTATGTGCCATTGGTCAAACTACTTGGTTTTGACCTGATCTGGTACGGCGTGCTTTACACCATCACCTGCCAGATCGCCTATATGACACCACCATTTGGTTATAATCTGTTTTTGATGAAAGCCATGGCCCCCAAGGAAGTGGCCCTCAGCGACATATATCGCTCGGTGACACCATTTGTCTTGATCATGATGCTGGGCCTGGCGCTGGTTATCCTGTTTCCACAGCTGGCCCTGTGGATGCCGCAAAATGTCGAACTCAACCGTTAGGAATAATGACAGATTCAGCAGCATTTAAACCCGATCCGTAATGTAGAGCTGCTGGCAATAAACAAACGGATCAATTGAAAACCAACCATCTAAAGGGAGTAAAAACATGACCAACAGACGTGATTTTCTCAAAACAGCCGGTATGGCGGCTGCCGCAACAACACTTGCAGCACCCGCCGTTCACGGCGCAACCTCAGGCAAAACCATTAAATGGCGCATGCAGACATATGCCGGTGCCGCCCTTGCCGAGCATGTCATCAAACCGGCGATTGATTCTTTCAACAAGGTTGCCGGCAGCGACATGACCATCGAGTTGTTCACCGCTGACCAACTGGTGCCAACCGGTGAATTGTTCCGAGCCGTGCAAAAAGGCACCATCGATGCAGTGCAAAGTGACGAAGATTCAATGGCAGCACCGGTTGATGTGTCAATCTTTGGTGGCTATTTCCCCTTTGCCACCCGTTACAGCCTCGATGTCCCGGTTCTGTTCAACCAGTATGGTCTGAAAGAAATCTGGGAAGAGGCCTATGCAGAAATTGATAATGTCACCTGGCTTAGCGCCGGTTCCTGGGACCCGTGCCATATCAACACCAAAAAGCCGATCCGCTCACTGGCTGATCTTAAAGGCTTGCGGGTTTATACCTTCCCGACCGCTGGCAAGTTCCTGTCACAATTTGGCGTCATTCCGGTTGAGATCCCTTATGAAGATGCTGAAGTGGCCGTTCAGACCGGTGAACTTGATGGCATGGCCTGGTCAGGCATTACCGAAGACTATACCGTTGGCTGGGCCAATGTGACCAAATACTTCCTCACCAACAACATTACCGGTGCCTGGATCGGGTCATTCTTTGCCAATACGGAAAAATGGAATGAAGTTCCCGCCCACCTGCAGGAACTGTTCCGTCTTTGCATGGATTCATCACACTATTATCGCCAGCACTGGTACTGGGGAGGTGAAGCAAAACTGCGCACCCAGGGCACCAAACTTGAACTGACAACCATTCCCGATGAAGAATGGGCCCAGGTCGAAACAGCTGCCCTTGCCTATTGGGACAAGGTTGCCGCCAAGAGCGAGCGTTCAGCAAAAGTGGTAAAAATCCTCAAGGATTATTCTGCAACAATGGCCAAAGCGGGCAAACCTTATCGTTACTCATAAGTCACGATCTGTTTAAACAACCACAAATGAAAACCCCCGGGATGCAACATGCACCCCGGGGGTTTTTCTTGCACAAACATGCTAACGCACCTGAAACCCTCGCTAGAGTTAAAAAACGCTTAAGCCAACAGACCGGAACCGGCGTGACAAAACAGTTTTTAGGCGAGCCAGAAGCCTTGCAACATTTACCATCATCGGTAAAGGTACTGCTGGCATCAGGTTTATTACCGGCAGCCGGACTGGCGGTTGTTCTAAACCTGATCCTGCCGCAGCATATGGACTGATTACAAAGGAACTGCAAATTGGAAAACAGTGAGCTGACAATCACCGCTGACACCGGCGGGCATAACTGGTCTGTGCCTGTGCTGCATTTTAAAGGCCGCGATAAAACCGCCGCCAAAGTCTATATGCAGGCAGCATTACATGCCAGTGAACTTCCCGGCACAGCAGTGCTGCATTTCCTTTGCCAGATGTTGCGATATGCCGAGGCGCAAGGCCAGATTGCCGGCGACATCACAATTATCCCCCAGGCCAACCCGATAGGCACCGCCCAGAACATTTATATGCAAAGTCAGGGGCGGTTTGATAATGCCAGCGGCATCAATTTCAACCGCGACTTTCCGCTGGTTGCCCTAAAGGACCGTGAAACATTGCTTGATACAGGCAAGTTGCAGACAGCAACACAAAACCTGAAAAACAATCTGATCTATATGGCCCTTGATGCCGATATCGTTATTGATCTGCATTGTGATTATGAAGCCCTGCTTTACGCCTATGTTTGCGAGGAATTCTGGCCTGATTGCAAAGACTTTGCCGCAGCCATGAATGTCGATTGTGTCTTTCTGGCCGATGGTCAAAGCACCGCCTTTGAAGAGGCTGTGGCTTATGCATTCCGCTCTGATAGCGGTGAAAACAAACCACGACGCTTCGTCACCACACTGGAATTGCGCGGCCTGAGCGATGTTGATGAAACAGTCGCAAAGCATGATGCAGAAGGCCTGTTTAAGTTTCTAACGGGCCGCGGCGTCATAACAGGCAGCGATCAGCAAAAGTCTCAGCAACCGCAACCAGACTGGAATGGCAGTGTAACACCGCTTGACAATATCGAAGTCATCCGCGCTGAACACAGCGGCACAGTTCTGTTTAACCGCAATATTGGTGATACAGTAAAGACCGGTGATTTGCTGGCCACCATCATCACCGCGCCCGGAGAAGAAAACGGTACATATCAGGTCAAGGCCCCGCAAGACGGCATATTCGTTACCAGAGCCAATTATCGCTATGCGGCCAGAGGCGACCAGCTGTGCAAAATCGCCTGCAACGCCCCTTCCACCAAGGAACGTACACCGGGCACACTGGAAAGCTGAACTTGACCAATCGTTAATTGCGATTATCCAGCAAGCGCCGGGCAATAACCTGTGCCTGAATTTCGCCAGCGCCCTCAAAAATATTGAGAATACGGGCATCGGCCAGAACCCGGCTGATCTGATATTCAAGGGCAAAACCGTTACCACCATGAATTTGCAGCGCATTGTCAGCCGCCGCCCAGGCAACACGCGCCCCCAGTAACTTGGCCATACCTGCTTCAAGGTCACAGCGTCTGCCGGCATCTTTTTCACGCGCAGCAAAATAGACCAGTTGCCGGGCTGCCATGATTTCAGCCGCCATTATAGCCAGCTTGTCCGAAATACGCGGGAAAGACAAAATAGGCTTGCCAAACTGAATACGCTCACCGGCATAGGTCAGGCCCAACTCGAAAGCATTCTGGGCAACACCAATGGCCCGGCCAGCTGTTTGAATGCGGGCAGATTCAAATGTCTGCATCAACTGCTTGAAACCGTTTCCTTCTTCCTGTCCCAGAAGGTTTTCCGCCTTGACCTCAAAATCGTCAAAACCGATTTCAAATTCCTTCATGCCGCGATAACCGAGCACCTCGATTTCACTTCCCGACATACCTTTTGCCGGGAACGGATCATCATCACTGCCGCGCGGCTTTTCAGCCAGCAACATCGAAAGGCCCTTATAACCTTTTTCATCCGGATTGGTACGCACCAGCAAGGTCATCAAGTCAGCGCGAACCGGGTGGGTAATCCAGGTTTTATTACCCGTAACCTTGTAAACATTTCCCTCTTTCACAGCCCGGGTGCGCAAAGAGGCAAGGTCTGAACCGGTATTTGGTTCGGTAAACACTGCAGTTGGCAGAATTTCACCAGCCCCGATTTTCGGCAGCCAGTAATTTTTCTGCTCGGCGGTACCGCCCTGCAAAATAAGTTCAGCAGCAATTTCAGCCCGGGTGCCAAGCGACCCGACAGCAATATAACCGCGCGACAATTCTTCAGAAACCACACACATGGCTTCCTTACCCAGTTCCATACCGCCATATTCTTCCGGCAGCGTCAGGGCAAAAACCCCCAGTTCAGCCAGTTCGTCAACAACTTCCATCGGCACATAATCATTGGCCAGATGCCATTCATGGGCATGAGGGGTGACTTTATCATTGACGAAACGACGCATTTCCTGACGCATCTGCATCATTGTCTCATCAAGACCACAATCACCGCAGGTCAGGTTGGCACTGCTGTCAGACAGCAACCCGGCCAGACGCGCCCGGGTGTGAGCCGTATTCCCGAACCGGGTCAGTTCGCCCGTCATGCCGTTAAACAGGACATCAATATCACCACGACGCAAATCAAGCGCTGCCGGTCTGACAAATTCGCCCTGATTCATCGGTATACCACCAGCGATCTGGTTAAGGTATTCACCAAAAACAACCTGCGTCAGCAGTTTTTCGATTTCCCCAAACCGGCCCTCGGATTCGATCCGTTCGGCATAAAGTGACATCTGACGCAAAGACTCAGCATAGGTGGCAAACCAGGCAAGGCCATGTACCGCATGCTGTTCACGTTCCAGCAATTTGCTGGAAAATTTGTCGTCATCATAATCCCAGACCCGTTCGGCTAAACAGGCCTTGGCTTTGGCAAAAAGAAAATCGACATCCTTGACAGCTGATTGTGTCAGCTCAACAAGATTATCGAGTGTAATTGTGCCAGAATCTAGTTCTACTTGTTCGCTCATGACGCAGTCTATAGCAGCTTATGCTGCAATGCAAAATACCACTTCCGACTGATTTTTGCGTAATATTGACCTATTTGACAGATTTTGTCATGTAAGCGGTATGACAGACCAAATTCCGGTTCTTTATTCATTTCGCCGCTGCCCCTATGCAATCCGGGCCCGCATGGCAATATTCTATACCCGCCAGCCCTGTAACTTGCGCGAAGTGATTTTACGCGACAAACCTGAAGAGATGCTCATTGCATCTGCCAAAGCCACAGTCCCGGTTCTGGTACTCGGCAATGGCGCCGTTATTGATGAAAGTCTGGAGATCATGCACTGGGTATTGGCGCACAACGATCCTGAAAGCTGGCTTGCATCGCCTGCCAATTCAGATCAGTTGATAAAAGAAAATGACGGACCGTTTAAACACCATCTTGACCGTTATAAATATGGCACCCGTTATCAGGGGGAAGACCCCGGTTTTCACCGAACACAGGGCGAGGCTTTTGTGCGCAAACTGAATGATATTCTTTCCCAGACACCATTCCTGACCGGCAACAATATCACTCTTGCCGATATTGCTATTTTCCCGTTCATCCGCCAGTTTGCCAACACCGACCGCCAATGGTTCGATAGTCTAAACACACCGTTTTTACACAAATGGCTGACCCACCATCTCGAATCACAGCTGTTTCAAAAAGTTATGCACAAATACCCGCAATGGAAGAAGGGTGATGAGGACGTTCCATTTGTGGTATAAAGACCGGTAATTGATTCGCATTGACGGTGAGAAACTTTGATGGGCCAAGCCTCAAAAGTCGAACAGGCCATAAGCCGATTTGAAAGTGCGCTTTACAAGCTTGAAGCCTCTATGGTCAAAATTCATGACCGGGAGTCGCAGCTTGCTGCCAAAAGCGGACAGGCTGAAGCGCTGCAGATTGAGCACAATAAACTCGGTAAAGAACTTGACGCTGTTCGCAAAAAAGCCGAACAATTGGTCGCCGTCAACCAACAAGCGGCCAGACGTGTTGAAAATGCGATTACCCGCATTAGAAAGGTGCTTGACTGATAATGGCGCAGGTTGTTTTGACGGTTAATGAACACGCCTACACCATGCAGTGCAACGATGGTGAAGAAGACCATTTACGTGAGCTGGGTAGTGTGCTTGATGCCGAGGTTGGCAAAATCAAGAGTGCGGTGGGCCAGGTTGGCGATATCCGCCTGCTGTTAATGGCCGGACTGGTTATTTCTGACCGCCTGTCTGAAACCCTGTTACGGGTCGAAGAGCTGGAAGACCAGATACAAGGCATGCGTCAGGCGCGCAATCAGGTTGCCAAACAGGATGAACAAATCAGCGAAGAAGTTTCCGAACGGCTCGAAGTTGCTGCACAGCGGGTTGAGGCGTTGGCCCGGGAAATCGGCAAATAGCAACACCTGTTTGTGATAAGCAACAATCTTCTCTTTTAATTTCAATCAATAGTCCTTAAATACTGCTGCGTGCTGGCCGGTTTGTGAGGAAACTTTATTCTCTGGGGCCTATAATCTCTGAATGGGAGCTATCCCTGCTCTGGACCGTGGTCTTTTGCAAACGGCGCCCACCTACATAACTGTAGGGACCCGAGATCTTGCTTTCCCACGGTCGGCTGGCCGTTTTTACTCTGGAGGCTGCTATAGAAATTTCATCTGTTAAAAAACAGGCTCGAAAACAAGCTGCCGCAGCGCGGGCCAAAGCCCATGCAGGATTATCGGTTGTCGCCAGACAGACACTGGCTGACACCGGTCTTTCTTTTTTGGACATTCCCGGCAACCAAACTGTTTCAGGCTTTATCCCCTATCGCAGTGAAATTGATGGACGTTCTGGCAAACAACGGCCATACAACCTGTTTGCCGATTGTGGTTGGCGATAACCAGCCGCTGATTTTCAGAAAATGGCAGCCCGGCGATAACACAGAACCCGGCGCATGGAACATTCCCGTCCCGTTACAAAGCGCAGAACCCGTTGAACCTGATATCATGCTGGTGCCCTTACTGGCCTTTGATAGGCGCGGCTTCAGGCTTGGTTATGGCGGTGGATTTTATGACCGGACAATCAGTAAATATCGCCTGTCAAAAGCTGTTATAACCATTGGTGTGGCATATGCAGCCCAGGAAATCGATCAGGTACCAATAAACCAGTATGATCAACAGCTCGACTGGGTTTTGACAGAGAAGGGGCCGATTAAATGCGCTTGATTTTTATTGGTGATGTCATCGGCAAGGCAGGACGTCAGGCGGTTCATAACGAATTGCCGAAATTACGCAACAGTTTCAAACCTGACCTTGTTGTCTTAAACGGTGAAAACGCTGCCGGTGGTTTTGGTATTACCGAAAAGATTTTTGATGAATTATGTGGTTCCGGTGCTGATGTCATCACCCTTGGCAACCACGCTTTTGATCAACGCGAAGCACTGGTGTTTATTGAACGTACAGATAATCTCTTGCGACCGGTCAATTACCCGCCAGGCACGCCGGGCAAGGGAGCCGGGCTGTTTTCCACACCAGGCGGTCAGCAGGTTCTGGTGATGAATGTCATGGGGCTGATCATGATGAACCCGCTTGATGATCCCTTTGTCGCTGTTGAACGCCAGCTTGATGCCTGCCCGCTCGGGGTTGGTTGTGATGCCATCATCATTGACATGCACTGTGAAGCTACATCAGAAAAAATGGCTATGGGCTTTTTTGCAGATGGCCGCGCCAGTCTGGTTGTCGGCACG
>Ga0316189_10001874_pt1 | contig 20821 bp, 20 predicted proteins | sample LowCovwburrow_MG_FD_204930 | JGI IMG/M metagenome (GOLD analysis project Ga0316189, IMG submission 204930) | Coastal sediment microbial communities from Maine, United States - Lowes Cove worm burrow | ecosystem: Environmental > Aquatic > Marine > Coastal > Sediment | place: USA: Maine... | reverse complement strand
CGTGTTAACGCGATAACGGAGTGGCCCGCCCGGCAGCTCTGCTTTCCTACTGTTTTGTTCAATAGGATCAGTGGCTTTACATCCCATCTTTTCAGATGGTTTGCCTTTTCGAGAACATTTTTTCATTTTTTTAATAAAAGTCCCGCCCCCTTCGTCTGAACGAAAGTGATCCGCATGTCGTGCAAAGTATAGGGGCAGGTGAAGGGCAGGGATGATTAAATGCATGAATACAGCAAAACGGATGCCAAGGTGTAACGGGAATTATACAGGAGAAAATAACATGGAAGGAATTTCGACTAATCTACCTTAATTATTCATTATAATAATTAATAGCCTGGACCTGTGGTATCTAGCGGATTTTGTGATAATGAGTGCACCAATCAAATGATGTAGGGTTTTTCCTACAATCAGTTTAACAAAATTATACATCAAGCTTTAGCTCTATCTCAACGCTTCGATTTAGTTTTCTCCCCGCAAAAGTTCTGTTAGAAAAAATTGGGCTTTGAGGACCTTCTCCGGAAGTTTGCAAATAAGCTGGATTGATCCCTTTCGCAATTAGTTAACTGCGAAATCTTTAGAATTATTAATGGTGCAACCGGTTCGGGCGGCACGGTTTTCTTTGAAGTACTGTTTTAGATCCACCGATTTGTAGTTAATGTGGATGCGGGGTAGGCCGCCGTTAGTGATAATCCGAGTACGAAATTTTCCAGGGGGCGATTTGATAATTTTGCGATCAAAAAGGAGTTGAACACGGTCAGGCCGTAACGGTTTGACGGTGTCTGCGTTTTTATTACTAACCATATCGAAAGACAGGGGCGCGGATTTAAAATTAGTCCCAGCAAAGTCATACGCGCATAGATACTCGGTACGCAAAATGTTTCCTGATTAAAATTTTCTTTGATTGATCCTCTTATACGCACTTTCTGATTTGCCTCAGCGGTCAGAGCGGTCAGAGGCGGTGATGAATGAGATTTTTTAAGCCTCCTTGGTTTTGACTCTTGGAATTTGATCTGGCCATTTGTCTTGAAAATTAGGTTTCCCCTGTTCATCGATATAAAATTTCAGCTTGTGATTGTTTTCTTCGAAGTATTTTGATAATGCCTCCGCATCTGACGGTTCAAAAAAGGTTTTGACATACTCAACACACATTTGTTTAATCTGTTCCCGCGTATCGTTATATTCTTTGAATGCAATGTTCGGTCCATTATTCAGATTCCTTCGCTTAAATTTTCTTCGGTTTAATTTTGAAATTGATTTGGTAAATCTGGCAAATGCCTCTCACCTGTCTGGGATATTCGTTCAAAATTTTTCTTTTAAGCTTGTTCAGAAACAATAGCATAGCAGTATTTACATAGCAGTATCTTTACTGAATACCCCTCAAATTAGAGCATCATCTATGCATTCGCTTCTGGTTATACCGTTCGGTTTAAGATCATTATTTTCCGTACATATCGCAACTTCAATTCCGAACTCTTTGCCCATTTCACCAAAGTGCTGTGCAACGTATCGTCTTCAGCAAGTTCAGCAAGAGACGTGCCAAACAAAGGAAAATCAATATGACTATTTAAATTCAGTTGCTTTCTGAAAAGATGAGAAAAAAAACTCAATGAATATGAAAATCAGCTAATAAAATTGTGGCAAAAAGGTCATACGTTTCAGGTGGATTTGGTATGGATCTGTAAGGAGCAGTAGGATTAGATGATGAAAAGAGTTACGTTGAAACTCGGATGACTAATGCCATCGCCGAGGGGTTAAATCGAATTATTAAAATTGTTAAAAATAGAGCAAGTGGATTCCGAACATTAGAAGCATTTACAGACCTGATTTTCTTAACCGTGGGTGATGTAAATATTCCTGAACAAATTCCGAAGAATTTTCGTACAATATAAGTTCATCTCAATGACAGTATTTGTAAGATTTCAAAGGTTCTTTACTAGTTGGGAATTCCGAATATAGCCAAAAAAATAACATGGAAATCCCGGATAATCAAATAAATACTGAATACAGAAGCATTGTAATCCGGTTCGGTAAGCTTTTAAGAAAAATTGTTCGAACGATAGCCAATCTGGAGTTAAGAGTATGGATAAGTCATCCCAAAAATGGGATTAGCAATGTAAAGGATGCGGTTTTTATGGCGGTTTGGGACAGCTTCCATGCCAATGGGATTGAAATCGCTTTTCCCCAACGCGACCTGCATATTAAAGACGCTGTGCCGTTGAAAATACTCAAAGATAGTGCGCAACCCGTCGAGAAGGATTCTAAGGATGTTAACGGAAAATAGCCAGGCGTCTTTGTTCCGCCGAAAATACGGAAAAAATTTGGGCCATTGAGGCAAGATATAAATTTAGAATCTCATTGTTTAGATTTCATAACACAATATTAAATTTGGCTGGATGATATATAACGGCTTAATACACAACTCACCGCACTTACCATGGGTTTTAGATTACACTTAGAAATTCAAAAGAAAAATTAAAATCACTGACCCTCAAATTGTGACCAAAATTGTGTCTATTTTTAATGATAAGCAATGATCTTTAGTGATAACCAGTGACATCCCAACCGGAAAGGGTGGTGGTTAAAAAGCTAATTATTTCATCATTATAGTTCATTTGTTATCATCATTTATCATCGGTTATCATCACCGTAAATGCGGCTTCGACTCCCGCCGCCCTTGCGATTAGCTCTTTGAGCGGTGAGGGACTGACGACATCGGCGTTCAGGCAAAAAAAAGGCGAGGCCCCTCAGTTCTTGTTGAACATCCACAGCACCCTCCAGGATGAAGGTGTGGTGCCGATCGGAGTTGTGTGGACGGCTGCCGCCCGATCCTCAGATTTTAGGAAATCTGAAATATTTGCTTAATCCACGATGTCTATGTTACCGGCATATCGACCGGCGACGGCATCATCCACACAATTTTGCAATTCCTCATCCGTCGCCGATCCTCGGTCTTTTAGGGCATTGAGAGGGCAGATAAACTCATTGCCGGCATCGTCCTTAACCCGCACCCAGACATCTTTCTTATCATTTTCGGTCATTTCTCCCATCCTATGAGTGTCAAAACATTATGGTGGTAACTAGGTTATAAAAAGTATCTTTTATCATGTCAATCCGAAAGCTTCTGCAAATAAGATAACTGCCGGCCGGATATAGTGACGGCTCGGCGTTGCAGGATCTTACCTAAGCTGTTTCAAGCTCATTTAAAAAATCCTGATTTTCTGGAACCCCTTTTTGAACAAACCGGATAACACCGCTCCTGTCGATAAGGTATGTAACCCTGCTTTGATAACAATAATTGGACAGCCACGATGCAATGTCAAATTGAAACAAATAATTTTGCGAAATTGAAAGAACGCTCCTTATCCCCTCGACGACTTCCCGGATGCCCCCGAGGCGCAACAGCTGCTTGCCCCGTATGGTTTTGACATCCAATCTTTTGTGGACGAGCCGCAATTGTACATCCTCACCGCTGTGAAACAAAGATGAGGGGCTGCAGATGCATGCATACCTATCCCACCTTAGCCAATGAAGGACTGATAATTGTATTCCTTTCATCCAAATCGGTTTATAGAAATACCGGTCTCTTTTCCCGACGCAACTGCCGCGGGAATTCCATCGTAAATTGTCGGATACCGTGGTGATAGTCCAAGGTCCTTCCATAAGAGCTCCGGATCGACGGCGAGATTAAAATTGTAGGTGCGAACGGCACCCGGTGTTTCTAAGCCTGGGTTGGGACGAATCTTTCGGAATGGGGTCAGCAGGGCCGTGGACAGCAGAGCCAACCATTGGGGCATCAAAATGACGCGGGCTTTCGGATAGTGCTGTCTGACAACTTTAAGGAATGCGGCCCAGGTAGATGGAAGGCGGTCGCCAAAGGGCAAGATGCCCGAATAAGACTGTTCGGCACAGGCGATGATGGCCGCGGCCGCATCAGCCACGTGAAGGTGTGTATAGACGTTTTTTCCAAGGCCCGGCAGGATGAGTCGGCCAGCTTGCAGCTGACGAAAATAGAGATCTCGGATCCCGTATACATGCGGCAGGCGCAGCGCAGCGAAAGAGATTCCTGCGGATGCGGCCATCTTCGACAGCTGCATTTCAGTGTCCACTTTAATCCGGCCATAATCGAGAACCGGATTGACCTGAGTATCGGCATTTACGAGGGATGCACTCCCACTGTAAACCAATAGGCTCGAACTGTAGACAAACCGGCGAACTCCCGCTTCGATCCCGGCCCTCATCAGGGCTATTGACCCATCCAGTATGGAGGGTTTCAGTGTGGCGTAGGATTCGAAGGTGGCCCTTGCTCCGAGGTGAATGATACCGTCAACCCCTTTAACCGCTTGCCGAAGGCTGGTGTGCTCTCTCAGATCGGCCAGAGAAAAATCCGCATCGAAATGGCAGATCTCGCAGTCATCGCCCGGTTGGCGAATCATCAGCCTTGGCCGGTAATCTCCGAGCGAAAGTTGGCGAGATACCTCATGGCCAATGAAACCAGAAGCCCCGGTGACCAGCAATTTTATTTTCTTGGCGGTGGTCGTCATATCAATTCATACGTCTCGTAATTTCTACAACTTATTGGAATTATGTTGATTTTTGTGGCCATTTCTTTTGTAAGCCACATGGAATGATGGAATAGTGGAATATTGGCCCACCCCGGCGCGACTTATTTAACCTTTGCTGTAAATCAATAATATTCATGCAAAAGACTTTTTGAAGCCAGGCTTAGAGTAATTGATCTGGGCCAGTGATTACTGGGAATGGAAAGCGGAAAATAGCACTTTCTATAAAAAATGTTGAGTCTACATTTTTTGTTGATGTTCATCAGGCAGCCATTTTCTACTTTTGCCACACCGAATAGTGCATCAGAACAAGAAAATCAATGCAAAAATATGCGCTATGAATTCCCTGCTCTTTAAACCCATCATTCCACAATTCCATATCGTCAATGCAGCTCATGTCTAAAAATCCCTGCCTGCGCTTCGAGCTCTCCTGCCAGCTCAAGGACCCTGCGGTGGTGAGTGAAAAGCAGGACCTGGGTACCGACCGCCAGCTCCGCGAGGACCTCGAGGCAAATCCTGGTGCGATTGTCGTCAAAGCCGATGAGAATGTCGTCGACGACAAAGGGCATCGGCTCTCCCTTACCCAGATGTTGCTCGAGGGTAGCGAGCCGCAGCGACAGGTAGAGCTGATCGCGGGTTCCGTCACTCATCCCATCGACAGATACCTCTGCATCGTTAGGACGAACACCCAATAGGATGGGCTTACCGCTTTGGTCCAATTCATCCCGAAGATTCGCATAAGACCCCAGGGTGAGCTTGGAAAAAAGTTCACCAGCCCTCGCCAGAACTGGCGCCTGGTTTTTTTTCCGATAGTCCTCTATGCGCTGTTCAAGGATGAGTGCTGCGATTTGCAAACGAAGGTACTGCTCGACACCCGAAACCATGGTGGCAAGTTGCTGCTCGGCCTCCTCTGATGCCTTGGCAGCGAAGGCACTGCCATCCTTGGCCTTTATCTCGTTATGAACCGTTTGTCTTTTGTCGCGCAGCGTGTCTCGATCTGCCTGCAGCGCTTTCAGTTCCGATGAGACTCTCTCCAATTCGCCCTCGATTGCATCGATATCCGACTCGCCGGCCTCTTTTTCCAATTCTAGAATACTCAGGCCATCCCCATTGCGGGTGAGCTCTTGTTCAAGCGTATCAAACTTCTGCTGCAGCGCACGCCTTTTTCGGGAGCTTTCAGCGGCCGATTCCAGCTCACCGTCTGTCTCAACACACGCTTGATCTCTCAAAGCAGCAAGTTGATCCTGTGCGTTTTGAATCGTTATGTCAGCGTTTTCGATTTCTTCCGCGATTTCTTTTTCCTGGGTCCTTATCTTTTTGAGGCTTGCGCGCGCTTCGCGCGCCTCATTCAGTTCCCGATTTAGCTGGGCGGCAATCGTGACCGCCGCCTGGTCGTCACTTCTGAAGCCAATCCTATCGGCGACCTCGAACACCTTTTTTTCAAATTTTTCCGATACCTGGTCTATGCCGTAAATTCGTTTGGCCAGCTCCTCTGATTTGTCCAATTTCTCAAAAAATGCCAGCAGTTGATCGAAGGCCCCAGTCGCTTGTTCGGGGTGGACATCCGGTTTCAAGCCCAAGCCATCGATTGCCTGACCCCATTCCTGGGCCCAGCCGGCCTGATCGTTCTCGATTGAGGAAAGCTCCTGGCGTGCTCTTTTGATGCGAACCTCGGTATCGCCCAGTGAATGCTCCAATTGGCGCCTGCGTTCGAGAGCGGCGTCCTCTTGCTCGATTCGCTGTTCACATATACTAAGCAGGCCCCCAAGGCTCATCTCCGGCAGGTTTATTGAATGATCGAATTTTGATATCTGTAGAGAGATAGATTCCTTGAGGGCTTTACAATCGGCGGCTAGTTTTTTAGCATCACCCGCAACCGTATGCGCGGCCTGAACGTTCGCTAGAAGATGAGCTACTCTAAGCAGCCATTGTTTCATCTCCCTTGGCGTTCCGGGAGCTACTCCCAATGGTTCCCAAATTGAATTCCATTCCTTTTGAAGCGCTTGCTTGTCCGCATCTGCCTTGCTGACTTCTTTTGTGATACCGTCGTGACGCGATTTCAGATTTTCAATCTTGGCCTCAAGATCTGCCCGTTTCACCACCTGGTCTGCGGCTGACCGGAGTCGATCCGATACGTGATCTGCAAAGTCGACTTTTTGCTCATAAATTGTCGGGAGATCGGAATCCGGCGCAAACTCTGCAATGTCCTTGTCCACATCGAATTTTTCGATGTACTTTTGCTTAATGAGATTCCAGCCGGTGTTCCGTTCCAAGCGTGCTCGATCAAGTTCCGAAATTGTCGGCACGTCACTTGTCAACAACAACGATTTTAAGTCCTGCTCAGCCTGTTTCTGCTCCGCTTCGATTTCGTTTTGCCTGCGACCATTATCCTTTATTTTCTCGGATAGTTGGTCAAAGCGTCGCTCGAAAGTGTCCAACGTCTCCGGCACAGGCATGGCAACTTCTGAAAGCGCTTCGATGCTTCCGGAAAATCTTCCGAGCCTGGAAAGTTCACTCTCACAGGTCGCTTTCTCATCTAAAGCGCGTTTTTGTGAATCCGCCAAGCGCTGCTCCAGGTCACCGGGCTTGCGGGCAACGGCGACCGCCGCTTTCAGTTCGCTGAGGTCCAAATGCGACTGAGCCTGTGCCCCCAGCTCTTGCTTGACTTTCTCTTGCTCGTCTTCGACATCCCGCAGGGTTGCCTCGGCCTTTTCCTTGTTTTGATTCAGGAGACCATGCTTGTGAGCTAAACCGGAGATCCACTTTTTGTTGTTGATCAGCGGTCGCAGCCGGTCGGCCTCATCGAGACCGATATCAGGACTTACGCCTTTTAGCAGTTGCTCCGCCTCATTGCGCAACAAACGCCGTTTTCCATCTTGCCGGGGACGATCTTTGATTGCGGTTTCAACAGCGCCAAGTTCTTTGTGAATGGTCAGAATGGCCTCTTCGCTATCCAGTAATTCGTTGCGAACATCCAACGTTTCTGATTCTTGTTTCAAGCGCAATAGCTTGGCTTCAGCTCTTGCTTTAGTTTCAGCGGCATTGTGCAATTTGTCAGCGGCGATTTTTCGTTTGTCGTCGATATCTTGCGGCAGAAGCAATACGTCTCCCAACTCTTCAATTCGAGCCATTACCGCACGGCGCTCAGCCAACGCATTTTTTACGCGATTGAGTCTATCCAGGCGGCTTTTTTCTTTGCTTTTGCCATGGATATCTTCTTCAACCTGTTGAATGGCAGAGCGGGTGTCAGCGAGTTCTTTTTGCAGCCTTTTCCATTCTGCAACCGGAAGACTCAAATCCTTGATTTGCTTTTGCGCTTCTTTGAAACTCGATATCGCCCGGTTCACGATTTTCTTAGAAGCTCGGGGCTTGAAAAGTTTTTCGGCGTCATTTTGTAAATCGGACAATATTTCACGAAGACTTGCGGTACCGACCGCCGCACTGAAGAGTGCCTGACCGAGGTCGCCGGACTGGTCGAGCAACTCCTGGCCACCCGCAACCAGTCCATCATGGTCGATACCATACAATTTCGTGAATAGATTCTCGTCAATCCCAACCGGTAAAAACGGAGATAAGACCGAATCGTCGAGGCTAGCATCGGTGTCCGGTTCCAACAGGGTGCCTTTTTTACCCTTCCTTCGAACGAATTCTATTTCTGCGCCGCCTGAAAGGCGGAGCTTACCGCCAATTCGCAGGTGAGGGTTCGAGTGAAGGTAATTGTCGTTGGTACGCATTGGAATGCCAAACAACCACGCGATGAGGGCCCTCAGCGAGGTACTTTTGCCCGCCTCATTGTCCCCGTATATCAGGTGCAGTCCCGCAGCTCCGTCTGATAGATTCAATGATTTATCGCTGAAGGGGCCGTATGCAATTAAATCAAGTCGGTCGATTCTCATTTGGCACCTCCGACCGTCAACAACCTGCCAATCAACATATGTTTGGCCTCATCGACCAATCGATCGACGGTTTGACTTTCATCAAGATTCAAGATGGAGTCAGCGCCAAAAGCCTCTGATGGAATTTTCTGCCTGAGATCGGCAATCACATCCTTGAGGCCAACGATTTCGTCCGGATTGGGAGGTGTCGCCAATATGTCCTTAAGCAGTTTTCCGAATGCGCTGTCCTCGGACAACGTAGATTCCAAATCGAGTTTGCCGACCGTTGCATTTTCGACCCTCTCGATCCACAAATCATCACCGGCAATTTCCGCGCCAATTGCTTTGATTTGTTGATCAAATCGTTCTGGAAACGCTGACAGCTCATCCGATATTGAGGTTGCACCTTCAAAACGGATGCGCATGGCGATCGGCCGGCCATCTGCTGATGCGCTATGGTTTTCAATGGATTTTCGAGCGAGTTCAAATACCTCTCGCATTTCAGCAGCCGCTGTTAGATCAACCCTGCACTCAACCCAGCGCAAGACATCCAAGGGGCACTTCTCAACTGTGCTCACAACATTGTCTTCGACGGTGACGAGCACACATCCCTTAGCACCGGTTTCTCGGATATGACGTCCCTGAATACAGCCGGGAAACACGATCCATGGGTCCTCGGACACAAATTCCTGCTTGTGAATGTGCCCCAACGCCCAATATTGGTAGCCTTTGGAGCGGAGATCACCTGCCGAACAGGGGGCATACACCGCATGGCCTTCGCGGCCATCGAGACTGGTGTGCAACAGGCCAATGTTAAAGATTCCTCGCTCAGCAGCAGCAAACCCGGCCGCAAGATTTTCATCAACATGCTGTCTTCCAAAACTCTGCCCATGAATCGCAACGGCCAATTCATCCAACCTTATTGTTTCAACCTTGCGCGACGACAAGATTTTCATGTTGGCGGGGTTATCAAGGGCTTTGGTCATTTGATTGGCGGCATCGTGGTTGCCGGCAACCGTGAAAACTGAGATGTTGTGTTGGCCGAGTCGGCCCATTTGCCGGCTAAGAAAAATGCCGGTACTATAATCTTTCCAATCACTGTCATATAGATCGCCTGCCAACAAAACGAATGCGGCCTTTTCTTCAATGGCCAGATCCACAAGATTCTCAAAAGCCCTACGGCAGGCATTGCGAATGGATTCCGCCGGCGCAGACTCATAGCGAGATAGGCCGCGCAACGGGCTATCTAAATGAACATCGGCGGCGTGAATGAATTTAAACATTTTCATTGCCTATAAAATTGAAGCGATGCGCGTTTTGAACCAAGCGTATACTATCCGCATGCAAAAGGCCGCCGGTTTCCGCCCGGTGAAATTTACCGGCCAATACGTCACCACAGTATACGGGTACCGTAATCCGCAAAGGTTCTGTCTTTGGTAAGAACAGACACGTTTTCTTTGAGGGCGTCAGCGATGATGATACGGTCAAACGGGTCGCGGTGAACAAGAGGCAGAGTTGCTGCCGATATGGCAGTGTCAAAGCCAATGGGCAGTGGAATTACACTGAGTTTTTGCAGAGCTTCGGGGATGAACCGTTGGGGCTGATCCGGCAACACCAAACGTTTGAGATGCCAAAGCAAGGCGATCTCCCAACCACTTGCCGCACTCAACAACAAGTGGTTGTCTGATGCCTGGACAATCCGTATAATTTTTGCGGAGAGCTTTGCCGGATCTGCCGCCATCCAGAGAAACGTATGCGTGTCAAGTAGATAGCGCATCTTCATCCTTTACCAGCCAAAACCGATTTAAAATTTCTTCCGGCAGGGGCTCCAAAAGGTCACCATTGATCCGGACCTTGCCCGCATAGGCACCCAGCGGTCTTTCCCTGCCCTGTTCGGCAACAGGAACCAGTTTCACAAGTGGGTGGCCGGCCTTGGTGATGATCACCTCCTCGCCTGCCAGCACGGCAGGAATGAGTTTGGAAAGCTTGGTTTTAGCTTCATGTATTCCGACTTTCATGATTTTAAACCCCCTATGTAGTTTAGCTATAAACTAAGCTATTATATGTTTTTTGTCAAGAAACCTTTGTTTAAAATAATCAATCATCTATGAACTCAGCGCTCTGTGGTTTAACCATAATTGACCCAATTGCGTAACCAAAATTGTGAAACAAAGCGCTCAGGCCCTTAGCGGCCTTTTTCTGACAACATGTTGTAAGGAACAAAAGGTGTCAGGTGTCAGTGTTCATGTTTTAGCAATAAAAATCTCAAATAACAAAACACAATGACCGATCCGCCTGCGGGGGACCAAACAATTGGCTTTTGATCTTATTTGAGATTTGGCTAATGTGATTTGGAATTTATTTGGCCCAATTTTAAGATTAGGTGGTGCTTGTAATTTGTTATTTCCGGTATATATGGGTCAGACATTTGCAGTTCCAATTTTGGCATTGACAGCTGCCCTTCAGGGGCCACTTTTTCCGAGCGTAGTCTCGGAAAAAGCTAAGTATCTATTTATTGAAATCACATCATGTTTGCACATGATTTATGCCATAGCCAGATTGAATATTTTAGCCCCCGGCTCGTAGATCCTACGGCTCGGAGAGGAATGCTATCGATTTTAATAGAAAAGACAGAGCGACACGCGGCGCAAGCGTCTGCGCTGCGCGAGCGATTCCACAAATCTTCAATCGTCAATATTCAATTCCGGCTTGTCCGGGTTGGTTTATTTTTGACAAACCGCAGTAATTCAAATATGGTCTTTTCCGAGTATATTGTCATAGACATTATTTAGGTAAAGGGGGAACATCCATGATTCAGGTGATTGCCACAATTGAGTTAAAGCCGAATTGTCTGAACGAGTATTTGGCCATTTTACACGAGAATGTCCCGAAGGTAAAAGCTGAAGAAGGATGCCTGGCCTATGAACCGTCGATTGATGTGGATTCCGGTTTGCCTGTTCAAGGTGAAATCCGACCGAACACCGTCACCCTGGTTGAAGCCTGGATAAGTCTGGATGCTCTCCATGCCCACCTGAGAACTTCCCATATGGCTGCTTACCGCGAAGCGGCAAAAGATTATGTGCAGGATATCAGGCTGCAGGTTTTGCAACCAGTCTAGAGCCAATGTAAGTTATCAGTGTGTCACTGCCCCTTAGAGGCCGCTTTTTCCGAGTGCGGCATCGAATAATTTTCACTAAACCAGTCAATCAACTGCCTGGCAATACTGATTTTAGGAGGAATAGGCGGAAGATTGCGGGCTGAATACCAGGCGGCTTCGACAATTTCGGATTTGTCGACGTTGATCCGGCCGCCGGCGTAATCCGCAATAAATCCAACCATCAGAGAATTCGGAAAAGGCCAGGGCTGACTGCCGAAATAGCGGATATTCTTTACAGCGATACCCACCTCCTCGTTGATTTCCCTGGCAACGCATTCTTCAAGACTTTCGCTTGGTTCTGCAAACCCGGCCAGCACGCTGTAGAAGCCGTTTTTAAAGCGCCTGTTGCTGCCCAGCAGGATTTGATGATCTTTGATCACGGCGACGATGACGGCCGGCGAGACGCGCGGATAATTGATTAGACAGCACTGCGGGCATATCTTGGCGCGTTCATTATGCTTGTCTTCAGTGACATGGCCGCATTTGCCGCAAAATTGGTGGTTTTGGCTCCAATCTACCAGTTGATTTGCGCGGCCCGCCACCCAGATCAGTTCTTCTTCCAGTCGGCCGAAAAGCCGGCGTAAATCTTCAAACGCAAAACGGTCGGAAACAATGCTATTGTGCACTAATTCAGCGGCATAACATGGAAGGCCGTCCAATGTCCCCAGGTATTGTTTGCGGATCGGGGAGATATCGAGTTGTGCTAAATCCCGGGCGTGCGGAATAAACTGACCCTCGCTACCGGTTTTTATCAACAGCCGGCCTTCATGAAAGACAAACCACAATGAACGGGCTGATTCAGTTGTCGGAAGGGTGAAGTCAGGTTTAAAGGGCATTGGTATAAAATCCTAACATCGTTGTCATTTAGCAAAAAAGGGCTGTCTTTTTTGGACAAAAGCATTCTGTCTGAAGTGCAACAAGATGCTTGATACTGGATTAACGAGGTATTCTGCCGATTTTATAAATAGATGACGAGCGAGCCGACTCCGTAATATTAGCCAATGGCTACGACGGCCGAGAGTGACTCCTTTTTCCAGCATCCAGCAACCAGTAGCCAGCATCAAGTATCAAGCATCATGAATGTCTTACTTTTTCGCAAGCCTATGTCACAATAAGGCACGTCGCAATTTTTTGATGATTAATGACGAGATCTGATATCTATTCTATACCTTCATACTTTTCGGAAATTTGCTGAAACCGACGGGCTTCTTCCAGGTTACCCTGAGCCGAATAAATTCTGCTGATTTTTTGATAATATTCGACTGCATTCTGCGGATCTTCGCGGGCCAGTGAAAGATAGAGCTCCAGAACGGCGGTCGTATTTAGACCGGATGCAAAACTCAGATCGGCAAATCTCCGTTTTATGTAAGGATCGATACGAGCGTGGCAGCTGTGGCACTGAGCCATGATCTCGCTGTATATATTGCGGGCGTTAGCCATTTCGCCCAATGCTTCATGGGTTTTGGCCAGGGCCCGGGCAATGGACTCATGCCAGTCGTAGCGTTTTAAAAATTCGCGGTAAAAGGATCTTGCCTCGCCGTATTTGCCCGCCTGAAAAAGGGTTTCGCCACGCAGTAGATAACCGGCTACGGATTGCGCCAGTTCCGGTGGCAGAGAAACCAGAAGCTCTGTGGCACGATCAAAAGCCTTTGTTTCCCAGAAAACTTCGCACAGAAGCTGATAGGCCGGCAGGGCATCTGAATGGTGTTCCAGGAACGATTCCAGCAGCCGGCGGGCTTCGTCATGTTTGCCGAGGTTCAGGTATGCTGTGGCCAGCTCCAGGGGAATGTAACTTGCCGGATCGGGATGCTCTTCCATGGCGGTGGTCAAATGCTCGGCCGCTTTTTCGAAATCGCCCAGGTTCAGAGCCAGGTAGCCGGTTTTAAATGCCTCTCCATAACCCAAATAAACGTCTTGAACATCATCCGGCAAGGTGCCGACAAGTGCACCGAAATGTTCATCATCCTCTTCTCCGTTAACCGGTTCTTCAACCGGCTCATCTTCGTACTCCGGGTCAGGATCCTGAATTTCAACCTCCGAAAGGTCGCTTTCTAATTCTCCAGCCTCATTTACTTCCTTGTTTTGCAGTTGTTGCTCAAGGGCATTTTTTAATTCCGGCTTTTCGGTTAATTCCAGCGCCAGATCAATGTACTGGCGGGCATCGTAATCATGGCCGGCCTCCATCAGGCTTGCGGCTGTTTGTTGATGCTCAAGCGCCAGGCTTTCTTTGCTGGTGCGAATTTTATCCTGGAGATTTTGCCGGTAACCTTCATCCCAGGGTGACGTCTTTTCCAGCCTGTCCAGGGCCCGCTCATATTCCACGATAGCTTTTCCATAGGCGTTGGCTTCAAAGAGCGCATCTCCTTTTTGCTCATAGTTTTCGGGGTCTTTTCCTGAAAATATGTTTAACAATCCCATATTGGTACCTTAGAAATAATTGAGAAAATGATCTAAATTTTAAAATGAGCTAAAATGATCTAAAATTTTGGTATTCTGCCGGTCGAGAGCCTCTGGGTCGAACGATCAATTTCATAAGACAGATAGAGCGCAGCGTTTCAATAATTTTAGGCAATTTAGGTCAATTTAGGAATTCGTTTATTATGTTATATCAATTCGTTATAGCGCAATGCTGAAGTAAAAATAAATATGACAAAGAAGAAATAGTAATCAGGTTGAAAACTTACTCTCGTTTAGGTCCTTCAAGGGACGATGATACGCGAGTCGGGCTTCTGGATTTGGGATTGTTCCTGTTCCTGGTATTTCTTGACTTCTTCCATCAACCGGTCCATGGCTGCGTGCATCGCCTCGGGGAATTTTTTTATTGCCTGCTGTAGTTCCTTGGCGGCAATGACGTTTTGAATCGGAAGGGGTCCGTTGGGGGTAAGGATACTGGTGTGTCCGACAAAAACAGTTTTACGGGTATTGTCCTGCGAGCCATCGGCGCGCACCGGTGTGAGGCGTTTGACGGTGCCGGCTTTCAGATCGGTAAATGATTCCTCGCGGTAGAGGTTTGATCGTTCGATGGTGAATTCAAGGTTATTTGGCTGTTCGTCCGTCATGTAATACGCTCTCCTTATCACTAATTTTTTATGCCGCACCGTATCAGATCAAGATCAAGAACGCAACCGTCTCGATAAATTTTGGCAGCTGATCAAGGGTTGATTTGGAATGCTGAGGGTCTTAGCTTTATAAATAGCGTCGTACCTAGATTCCTAAATACAGGACCGTAAAGCTTGGGGAATGGATTCTAGCATAAAAAGAATATAAGAAATTAACAATCGAATTCATCCAACTATTAAAATTCATGGAATATGTAAAATGATTGATTGGAAAAATAAACGATTACGGAGTTCATTATGAAAATATTCAAAAAATTAACCCGGCGTGAATTTATGACTTCTGCCGGTGGAACCATGGTGTCAATCGGTTTGCCGGGTGTGTTTGTAAAATTAATGGATTCCGGGAACCGGGCGCTGGCGGCACAGCTTAGGCCGGACGGAAGACCGCGCATCCCTCCCGGGCAGCATGCCGTAAAAGCACTCCCCAACATGGGGGGCGGGCAGCCAGACGAAAACGTGCCGGAATGGCGTCTGCAGATCACAGGTGAAGTCGAAAAGCCGATGACCTTAATGATCTCGGATCTGATGGAGTTAAAACACTTCGATCTGATCTGTGATGTCCATTGTGTCACCGGTTGGACCCTGCTGGATTCTCGCTGGCGCGGGATCTCAATGAAAACGATTATGAGCCTTGCAAAGGTCAAAGAAACCGGCGCTTTTGTTATTTTAGAAGCTTCCGGAGTTTATACCAGCAGCATTCCCCGTACTGAGGCCCTAAAGGACAATGTGATCCTGGCCCATGGTTTCAACGATCGAAAGCTCCCCCAGGCCCATGGCGCCCCTCTACGAGCTCTGATACCCGATCGCTATTTTTACAAAAGTGTTAAATGGCTCAAAAGAATCAAGTTCTCCGCCGTTGATGAGCCGGGATATTATGAAAGTGCGGGCTACAGCAACAGCGCGGATCCCTGGAAGGAAGAACGATTCGATTAGGCTCTTGGTGGCATTTTTCTGACAACATGTTGTAAGGAACGTAAGGTGTCAGGTTTCAGGTGTCAGGGAAAGGAAGTGTTAGATACTGACACCTGGCACCCGACACCTATATAAATAATCATCGCGCTGGCTGCCCTTCAGGGGTCTCTTTTTCCGGGCGTAGTCTCAGAACCAGCTTCATTATTTCCCAGGTAATCTAAAAATAAACGGAATACCAATCAGGCCCATGGCGGCGCTGATTAAATAGGTGGCCTGCAGCCCGATGCGGTCGGCAGTGAACCCGACCAGGACAACCACAGCCGACCGGGCGATAAACGATATCATCATAAACAATCCATTGGCTGCAGCCGGAGCATTCCTGGCGTGTTCCTGGACCAGGGCCAGCATGACCGGGGTCGTGGACAAGAGGGTGAAGCCGGTAACAAGCAGAGCAGCTATCCGAAACCAGCCGCCGGTTATTGTAAAAACGAACAGGCAAACCGGTGCGCCGATCAGAGAAACCAGCAGTGTCTTGCGGCGGCCGAACAGGTCGCTCATGAAGCCGGCCGTCAAAACTCCGGCCACACCGGCGAATTCAAACAACGTCAATGCTATGCCGGCCAGCCAGAGGTTACCGGTTTCCAGGTTGATATAGGTCGGTAAAAATGCGGTCAGGGAGGCGTGCATAAACCCGCGAGCAACCAGGATTGCCGACAAGGGCCCAAGGATGTAGCGCAGCTGGCGCCAAGTTTGCAGCGCCGATAAATTGCGTTTTGTGTGAACACTGTTTGCCGGGACATCGCGAAGTTTTAAATACAGCCAACCGGTTGAAATTAAACCAAAAATCATCACCGGATAAAATCCTTCGAGACCCAGGAGAGAAACCCCCGCCACCGCCACCAGGGGACCGATGGTCCTGGCAAGCTCTCCCCCGGTCATAAAAAAACTCATTCCGCGGCCTTTCCTGGCAGCGGAAAGGTGTGAAATCATCACCGGCGCGGGCACATGAAAAATGGAAACGCTGATGCCGGTGATAAATAAAAGGAGCAGCAGAACACCGTAACTGGGGGCTATTCCAATAAGGCTCATGGGAACGGCTGTCATGGCGGGAGCCAGAATAACAAAATAGCGGACGCTGATGCGGTCGGCCAACACGCCGATGAAAGGGTTCAACAGCGCGGGTAACTGCATGACCGTTGAGAGAAAACCGGCCTGGGTCAGGGTTAAGGACAGCTTATCAATCAAAAGGGGCAAGAGCGGGGAGAGAAAACTGGAATAGACGTCGTGGATAAAATGGCCGATTGAGAGGGCCAGGATTTTTCCGGCTTGAAAGCGGTTGCTGCGGCCATACGGTTTTTTATTTGTTTGTGTATCGGTTTTAGACACCATAACCAAACGTTCCTTACAACATGTTGTCAGAAGATCCGCGATAAGGGCCTAAATTGAGCGAATTTTACTCGATCGGCCCTGGTTTTTTGTGCATTCCGTCGAAGGCGGACGGCACCAAGATCTTGGCACATCTCTTCGCAAAAAATCGCCCAACTCAGGTAATACCGTCATTGCGGCAAAGACTAAAGCAACTATAATTTTGTCGATGCGCTGTCAACCGGAAAAGGAGCCTTGATTATTCTGAAAATAAGCTTAACTTGATCTGTATGCTTCTCCAAGGAGACGTATAAGTAATGATAATAGACGGCGACAGCTGTTGGATTCATAAAACTGGAAATGATTACGAGGAGATCGAAAATGGGAAAATCAGTTGTGATAGACGCCGATGAATGCATTGGCTGTGAAAGCTGTGTGGAGCTTTGCCCGGATGTTTTTACATTCAACGAAGCGGAAGAGAAAGCGGAAGTCGCCATGCCCGAAGGCGGCCCCGAGGATTGCATTGAAGAGGCCATGGATACATGCCCGGTGGAGTGTATTCACTGGGAGGAAGATTGAAAAAGCGCCTGAATTTTAGCTCAACCTATGTTAGCGTATCTGTCCTATCGAAGTGGTTGTCTGCCCCACTGGTATGGCGCTTTCCTCACCCCTGTCGAGTAAAATTCGCATGGTGGCTGAAGACGACAGGCTTCCCAGAGTCAGTCCCAGCGGTCCAATCAATTGCCCCGGAGCCCCTAAATAGAGCAGCGTAAAACCGGTTGCGATGATGGTACCCATAAACATTGCATGTCCAGTAAGAACCGTTATGGGCTTTTTTGTCCAGGCTGCCAGACCTTCGCTCTGGGCCCGTATGGCAACACTCAAGGGGAAAAAGATCAGAGACAACACGGTCATTCTGACAAGGTGCAGATCCTGCGCGCCCAGCTTCTGCAGTTTGATAAAGTAAAATTCTGCAAGACCGGGCAGGATGAATATCAGGGGTAAAATACCCAGGACGGCGCCGGCCGTCAGACAAAATCGAAATGTCCGGTTATCCTTGCTTGATTGCGGAGGAAAAGCGAGCACAATGGTTTGGATGCGGGTCGCCGCGAATGCGACAGGATTGGCGAGACCCAATGCGAGGTAATACACCGGGAGGATGCGATCGGGCTCGGGTGAACGGGCAATAAATCCTGCCAGGATGATGGCCGAGGCCGAGAGAAAATATCCGCCGACCGAAAGGGGAAGATTGAAATAAAAGATTTCCTTTGCCCCGGGGGGATCCTCCGGGCAGGATTTAAGGGATTTTAAAAAGGGAGCTGCAAATATCCTGGAAAACAGAACTTCCATTGCAACCGGGATCGTCAGACACACGACGGCCCAGATTGGACCAACCCGTTCCAGGGTGCAAAAAAGCCAAGACAGCAATGCGGTCAGGAGGATACGGGCGATGGTTGCCAGGCTGGCTTTAGCGGTGGCTTTGCCGATGTACATGACAACAAAATAGGGAATCCGCAGAAAAAAAAGAAATTGCAGCGGAATGCTGATCGCGAAGGTGGTGTAGGCCGGCTGCTCTATCGAAGGCGGCAGGCCGATAAGTCGACCAAACAGCAGGTGCGACAGAGCCGGGATGCACAAGCAGGCCTGGATTGCTATAACTCCCAAACCGGTAAACAGGGTAACTTTTCGAAACCTTTGATAGCCTTCGCGTGTTTTGGCATAAACCATGCCTGTTGTAACGGAACTGATGGCGATCATCCCGAGAAAAAACATGACGGTACTCGCTTGCGCCAGGCCGGCCAGATTCAACGGACCGCCGGGGCCGCGCGAGGCGACCATGGCTACCAGGGGATAACTCAGGGCCTGGGAGGCTGCCTGGATTGCCAGTGGTATAAAAAAACGGGTGAGGGTCCGATTGTCCGGCACGTTCTAAAATTCTCCGATTAACTTAACTTCGCGTTTAAGCTGGATCCCGAAGCGGTCCAGCACCCTGGCTTCGATGAGCTGAATTAAAGCGTAGACATCGACGGCTTTAGCGTTGTCCACATTCAGAATAAATCCGGCGTGTTTCCGGCTGATCATGGCGCCGCCGATGCGTTTGCCCTTCAAACCGGTCTCCTCGATTAAAGCGCCCGCATAGTAGCCGGCCGGACGTTTGAACACACTGCCGCAGGAAGGGTAGTTCAACGGCTGCTTCCCGGCACGCAGTGCGAGGATGTCTTCCATGCGTGCCCTTGAAACCCCCGCATCTCCTTCGGTGAATTGAAAAAGAGCAGAAGTAATGACAACTTTATCCAGTTGAGGAGCCCGCCGATAATCGAAATTAATTTTGCAGCGATCGGCAGAAAAAGGAGCCCCGTCCCATCTGAAACCGCTGACCGAGACGGTAACCTGCTCGATTTCCTGTCCGAATGCACCGGCATTCATGCGCAGCGCTCCGCCCACCCCCCCTGGAATCCCCGCCAGTAGCTCCAAACCGGAAAGGCCCCTTTTCACCGCAGCATGAATTAAATCCATTAAAAGTGTGCCGGCCATCACTTTCGCCTGTCTGCGATCAAAGGTCGAGTTGCTGAAGTTTTCACCCAGGTAAAGGGTCACCCCATCCCAGCCGTGGTCCGAAACCAGCAGATTTGAACCCCGACCGAGAATAAACAGCGGTGCATTTTTTTCGTGGATGATTTCAAGGGCGCGGCCCACACCGGCTTCCGAGACCGGGGCGACCCAGACGGCTGTGGGACCGCCGATTTTGTACGAAGTAAATGGTGCCAGGGGTCTGCCGGTCCCTATCTGCCCGTCAATTGCATCGGCCAGTTGAGCTGCTAATTCGACAGGTTCAACATTCATTTTCGTTTCATCTGTTTCAGGATTTCCGCGAATCTTAACGAATCGCAATTTCTACAACTTACCAACAACATGCTGATTCCAATTGGGCGATGGGCCTCGTTGTGAGGCGTTGAAGAATCTTTAGATCCGGAACATGCTTTGATTGCAACATGCATTGGGTTTTGTCAAGCCGTAAACCGGTCTCGGTCATTTTTCCGAACGATCTGAAACGGCCCAAACCATCCAAAATAAAAGCCGATTAAACCAGAAAAAACTCAAGATTCTGTGGCATGGTGCCGATAACCACCATGGCTGAAGCAAATAATGAAAATTAGTTTAGCTTATTAAATTTGGATTAATTTTTTAATTTTCGGGGGAAAATTATTAATAAAGGGGAACAATTATGGAATCAGAAGATTTTTTAAGGGTAATCACTGAATTTGAATTTATTTGTGAAGATATTGGCGAACTCCAAGAGCAAATTGATCTGACCAAATCCGAGGTTCAGAAAATTTTACAAGCCATCAGCAGCATTGAAAATGCAAAAAAAATTCTATCAGATCTTTTCCCGAAGATTGAATCTCTAAACAACGACGTGCGCGAGGATCTGGCGGCTGAATTCGCAGACATGGGCTGATTCGGTATGGGGATTCTGAGTCGGTCGGTGATTTTAGCCGACCGACTGAATGATCCTGAAATAAACCAGACCTACTCCATCCAGCATATTAATCCCAAAGTTGTTGACCTATCGGCTTTTGCAATTCTAGAATAAATTCCGATTTCCATCCCCCATAAAAACAGCTAAAGAACAATCCGGGCTTGATTAATCCATCCAAATTGGAATATATTAACAGCCGGATTGCCCAATACGCGCTTTTTAATATTCCGTAAGAGAAGGATGGCATCATGAACAACTTTATGCGAAGTTTGTTTATATTTTGTACTCTGGCGGTTTTTTCCGGCTGTGTCGGCGGTAAGTTCTCGACGTGGGGACACTTCCATGGTGATCTG
>Ga0316189_10001871_pt1 | contig 20841 bp, 18 predicted proteins | sample LowCovwburrow_MG_FD_204930 | JGI IMG/M metagenome (GOLD analysis project Ga0316189, IMG submission 204930) | Coastal sediment microbial communities from Maine, United States - Lowes Cove worm burrow | ecosystem: Environmental > Aquatic > Marine > Coastal > Sediment | place: USA: Maine... | reverse complement strand
ATTGGTTGCTCGATTATAGATGTTGTAGAACCATCTATTGCACGACTGATCGCCCGAAAAGCACGTTTTGACGCCGCGATCGTGATCGTGGTCCTTGACGGTTGGGGGTCACACCTAATAGCCTGACAGCAGGATTTCAGCGATTATGCCAAAATCCTATTGGAGACAAGCACTTGAGTTACCTGGCCAGTATCCGACAACAGCGTAGATCCTGGGGGCGCAGCGCCCTCGGGCTGTTTGCGGCTGTCTGGCTGAACCTCGCGTTGCAGCCCTGTGCGATGGCGTATGAGGTCGAAAATGACCATGAATGCCCGCACTGCCCACCGTCCGAGATGCAGGGTCACCATGACATGCATGACGGCATGGACGCCGAGATGCCCTGCGCCGACGGATTGTCGGACTGCAGCCTGGACCCGGATTTCAATCATGACGGTCGTGGCGGGCAGACTCAGCTCAAGGATGTCAAAGGCGACAGCCCTGTATTCGTCGTTCCCGTGGACCTCGTCGCACCGTTCGAGAAAGTGGTGCGTGAGCGGTCGCCGCCGCGATTCGAGACGGCGCATCCCGGCGCCCCACCACCTCTTCACGTTCTGTACTGCGTATACCTGGATTAGCGAGCCCTTCGTTCTAAACCGTTTGTAACCGGTTCCTGACGAAGAGGATTGCTTGATGACGTTTTTCCCTGGGCGAAAGCCCGCACTGATATATCTACTGGCCTTGCTGTGCACGATGACGGCACAGGCACAACAACGCGCGCCGCTGACGCTAGCGGAGGCCGAAGATCTCGCGCTTAGCGACGAGCCTGGCTACGCGGCCTTGCTGGCGCGCGCCGAGGCGCTTACTGAGCAGGCGGTTGTTGCCGGTCAGCTCCCTGATCCGACGATGCGAATCGGCCTTCTAAACTACCCGATTAACTCGGGTGGCTTCTCGACCGAAGGCATGACCCAGGCGCAGCTCGGTTTCCAGCAACGCTTTCCGTCCGGCAAGTCGCGAGAGTCCAGTACGGAGCAATATGAATCGTTATCGCGCGGGATGAATTCCCATGCGGATGCCCGGATGCGTGACGTGAGAGCGAGCGTTCGTCATGCCTGGCTGGAGATGTACTACTGGCAGCAGGCGCATGACATTGTCAGGGAATCGCGGCCGTTTTTCGCTGATCTTTCGACAATCACTCGTTCCTTGTACAGCGTTGGTCGCAAGACACAGCACGATGTACTGCGCGCAGAGCTCGAACTGAGCCGCCTCGACGACAGGCTCATCGAAATCAACCGGCAGCACATGCAGGCAAAGGCCGCCTTGTCCGAATGGCTTGGCAACGCGGCCAACCGGCCGATAGCCGAAGCACTGCCAAACTGGGAGGAGATCCCTGCGCTCGAGACAATGCATGCGAACCTGGCATCGCATCCTGTCATGACAGCCGCAGACGCAAACATTGCGGCCAGCAATGCGAGCGTGACGGTCGCGGAGGAAAAAAAGAAGCCTGGCTGGGCACTGGATCTCGGCTATGGCTACCGCGAAGGCTATCTCGCGAACGGTGAACCGCGATCGGACTTCGTCAGCCTGTCCGTCACCATGGACTTGCCGTTCTTTGGTAAGAACCGCCAGGACCGAACGCTTGCGTCGGCACTGCGCGAACGCAGCGCAACACAATACGAAAAAACAGAACTGCAACGCCGCCTCACGAGCCAGCTCGATAGCGAATACGCGCGCTGGCAAGACCTGAATCGTCGCGTTGCCTTGTTCGAATCAACAATTCTCGATCTCAGCGAAAGCCAGGCGCAGGCAGCGCTGCTCGCGTATCAAAGCGATGCTGGCGATTTCGCCGATGTCATGCGTGGCTATGTCGACGATCTCAATACACGCCTTGATCATGTTCGATTACAGGTCGAGCGCGCGCAGAGCTACGCCGCGCTCGCAAGCCTCGGAGGGCTACCCCGATGAGAAAGCAAATAATTACGTTTGCAGTGCTTATTGCTGCAGTTGTTGTGGGTATCGCAATCGGTCGCTCGTGGGCGCCCGAGGGCGGAAAGAGCGCCGACGCTTCCGTAAGCGGCGAGCGAGAGATCCTGCATTGGGTCGCACCAATGGATGCGAACTACCGGCGCGACGAGCCCGGCAAATCGCCGATGGGGATGGACCTTGTGCCCGTCTACGCGGATGAAGTCGATGCGGTGCCGGGTACTGTCAAAATCGATCCGACCGTCGTCAACAATCTTGGTGTCCGCACAACACGCGCTGAGAAAGGACCATTGTCGCGGCGCATCGAAACCGTTGGTTACATCAATTTCGACGAAGACACGCTTTTGCACGTGCACACCAGGGTCGAGGGCTGGATTGAGAAGCTCGCGGTAACAGCGACAGGTGACTCGGTTGAGAAAGGGCAACTGCTGTTCGAGCTGTACTCGCCGACATTGGTAAATGCGCAACAGGAATACCTCGCAGCCGTGCGCAGCAATAATGCGGTCCTGCGCAGTGCTTCGAAAGACAGGCTCATCGCGCTCGGCGTCACCGAAAGTGAGATCTCGCGCTTGCAGAAAAACCAATCCCCCAGTCAGCGAGTCCGGGTCTATGCCGACAGCGATGGCGTCATTGCGCACCTCGGGGTCCGCGAGGGCATCTACGTAACGCCATCGACGGAGGTTTTGTCGGTCGCACGACTCGATCGCGTATGGGTACACGCAGAAGTGTTTGAGCGCCAGTCCGCCTGGGTAAAACCCGGACAGGAGGCTGTCGTGGAACTCGATTACCTGCCAGGAAAGCTCTGGCGTGGAACGGTCGACTATGTGTATCCGGAACTCGATCCGGTAACACGAACGCTCAAAGTTCGTATCCGCTTCGACAACGAAGGCGAGTATCTGCGGCCCAATATGTTTGCACGGGTTACCTTGTTTGGAACCGAGACCGATCCCGTCGTGCACGTGCCGCGTGAGGCGCTGATTCGCGGCGGCTCCGTGAATCGTGTTGTGCTGTCGCTCGGCGAGGGCCGGTTCCGGTCGCAGTCGGTTGCGATCGGCATGGAGTCCGGCGATCGGATCGCAATTCTTGATGGACTGGCTGCCGGCGACGTCGTTGTCAGCTCGGGCCAGTTCCTGATCGACTCAGAATCCAACATCGAGTCGGCACTGTCGCGTATGGATGATCCTGCAATGGAGCCGGCTGACGAACCGATGCTCGAGCCAGCAGATCACAGCCAGCACCAGGTGGAGCCCGAGCAATGATCGCCGGGTTGATTCGCTGGTCGATACACAATCGATTCCTGGTTCTCCTGGCGACAGGATTCCTGGTCGCCTGGGGTTTGTACTCGTTGCGGCATACGCCAGTCGATGCGTTGCCGGACCTTTCCGACGTTCAGGTAATCATCAAGACGTCGTTTCCTGGCCAGGCACCGCAAGTCGTTGAAGATCAGGTTACGTATCCGTTGACGACCGCCCTGCTCGCGGTCCCGAAAGCGGTCACGGTGCGCGGCTATTCGTTTTTTGGGGACTCCTACGTCTACATCATTTTCGAAGATGGCACTGATCTGTACTGGGCGCGTTCTCGTGTGTTCGAGTATTTAAGCCAGGTGGCGGGCCAGCTGCCCGATGGCGCGAAGCCGGCACTGGGGCCGGATGCGACCGGCGTTGGCTGGATCTTTGAGTACGCCCTGGTCGACCGCACGGGTCAAAACGACCTCGCACAACTTCGCAGCATCCAGGACTGGTTCCTGAAATACGAACTGCAAACTGTGCCCGGTGTTGCCGAGGTCGCAACGATTGGTGGCATGGTGCGCCAGTACCAGGTCGTCATCGATCCGGACAAGATGCGTGCTTACGGCATGTCTATTGCGGCGATCAAGCAAGCAATCCAGGCGGGAAACCAGGAGACGGGCGGGTCGGTCATCGAAATGGGCGAGGCCGAGTACATGGTGCGAGCCAGCGGCTACCTGCAGAGCCAGGAAGACCTGTCGGATATTCCGTTAGGCGTCAATGCCAATGGCACGCCCATCGTTTTGTCAGACATTGCGGAAATTCATCTCGGGCCACAGATGCGCCGCGGCATCGCGGAGCTCAATGGCGAAGGCGAAGTTGTGGGCGGTGTTATTGTCATGCGCTCGGGTGAAAACGCGTGGAAGACCATCGATGCGGTCAAAGCGCGTCTCGATGAACTTGGTAGAAGCCTGCCGGATGGTGTTGAAGTCGTAACCACCTACGATCGTTCGGCGTTGATCGAACGAGCGGTTGATACGTTGCAAGGAAAGCTGCTCGAAGAATTCCTGGTCGTGGCGCTCGTCTGCGCCGTGTTCCTTTTTCACCTGCGTTCATCGGCTGTCATTATTCTGAGCCTGCCGGTCGGAATTCTCGTTGCTTTTATTGTCATGCGGATGCAGGGCATCAACGCCAACATCATGTCACTTGGAGGAATCGCGATTGCCATCGGTGCAATGGTCGATGCTGCGATTGTCATGGTCGAGAACGTGCACAAGCACATTGAGGATGAGCCACTGACGGATGAGAATCGCTGGCGCATCATGAGTGACGCCGCCAGCGAAGTTGGGCCACCGCTGTTCTTCTCACTGGTGATCATTACGCTGAGCTTTCTTCCGGTATTCACGCTCGAGGCGCAGGAGGGCAGGTTGTTCGCTCCACTGGCGTTCACGAAAACCTACGCAATGGCCGCCGCCGCGGGGCTCTCGATCACGCTCGTACCGGTGCTCATGGGCTATTTTATTCGCGGCAAGGTCACGCCCGAGCACAAGAACCCAGTCAATCGCGTATTGATTGCCGTATACCGACCCGTGATCAATAAAGTCATTCGTTTTCCGAGGGCCACACTGTTACTCGCCGCCGGCATTCTCATCGTTGGCTTGTGGCCGGCGACACGCCTGGGTTCCGAGTTTATGCCGCCTCTCGACGAGGGCGACCTGATGTACATGCCGACGACCTATCCGGGCATCTCGATCGACAAAGCTCGCGAGCTTCTGCAACAGACGGACAAGTTGATCAGCACCGTGCCAGAGGTCAAAAGCGTGTTCGGCAAGATCGGTCGCGCCGAAACCGCAACGGACCCGGCGCCGCTGACAATGATCGAGACGGTGATTCAGCTAAAACCTCACGATGAATGGCGCGAAGGCATGACGGCTGAAAAATTGCGCGCGGAGCTAGATCGCATCGTCAGATTTCCCGGGCTGACGAACGCCTGGGTGATGCCGATCAAGACACGCATTGACATGTTGGCGACGGGAATCAAAACACCAGTCGGTATTAAAGTATCGGGACCGGATCTCGCCGTCATCGAACGGATTGGCAAAGACCTGGAAACGGTTCTCGCAGACGTGCCTGGCACTGCGTCAGTCTACTCCGAGCGTGTTGCCGGTGGCCGTTACGTTGATGTCGATATCGACCGCAAGCGTGCATCGCGTCACGGGTTGAATATCAATGATGTTCACGACGTCGTGCGCACGGCTATCGGCGGCATGAATGTGACGCAGACTGTCGAAGGTCGTGAACGCTATCCGGTAAACCTGCGCTACCCGCAGCGCGTGCGCGACTCCGTCGAGCAATTGCAGATGTTGCCGATTGTAACTCCGCAAGGTGCACGCATAGCACTCGCGGATGTGGCTGACGTGAAAGTCGTTAGCGGGCCGCCGGTCATCAAGAGTGAAAACGCGCGCTTGAACGGTTGGAGCTATGTCGATATCGCGGATCGTGATCTTGGTTCCTACGTTGCCGAAGCGCAACAGGTTGTTGCCGACACCGTCGACCTGCCTCCCGGCTATTCACTGGCATGGTCAGGGCAGTACGAGTACATGGTAAGGGCAAAGGAACGCCTTTCCGTCGTCGGCCCGTTAACATTGGCGATTATCGTGCTGCTGCTGTACCTCAATTTTAGACGCTTTGCCGAGGTCGCCATCATTATGGGCACATTGCCGATGGCATTGATCGGCGGTATCTGGTTGCTCTATTTGCTGGAGTACGACCTGTCGGTCGCTGTCGGTGTGGGCTTCATTGCCCTGGCCGGAGTGGCCGTCGAAATCGGCGTCGTCATGCTGGTCTACCTGAACCAGGCCATTCGCCGCCATATGACTGAGGCTGAATCGCAAGGGCGAGCATTGACCCTCGAAGACGTACAACAGGCGGTTATTGACGGCGCCTTACTGCGTGTCCGGCCCATCATGATGACGGTTGCCGCGATCATTGCAGGCCTGTTGCCAATCATGCTGGGCGGCGGCACGGGCTCCGAGGTCATGCGCCGCATCGCGGCACCAATGGTTGGCGGCATGGTTAGCGCGACATTGCTGACGCTGGTGGTGATCCCCGCGCTGTTCCTGCTGTGGCGCTCTCCTCAGTCGAGCAGGGGTCTTCCCCTGCGCAAATACGATTCGGGATAAACGAATCGGTCGCTCGGCGCATCTAAATGGCTATGAAGATCGCTGATACATCTGCGCAAGACGTCAAATTGGCGCCAAAGGGCAATCGCACACGAAACCTGATCGGGGGCGGCTCGATTCTCGCACTGCTCGTGGTGCTTTGGGTTGCCGTACCGGCTCTCAACCGCTGGTCGAGCACATCGGCGTCGATTCCCTACGATCGATTGCGCATTGCCGAGGTCATTCGCGCCGATCTCGTTCGGGACGTTTCCGTACAGGGTCGTGTGGTTGCGGCGGTCAGCCCTACCTTATATGCACCTGCAGCCGGGACCCTGTCCCTGCGTGTTGAGGCCGGTGCGAGCGTCGAGGTAGACCAGGTTCTTGCGGTCGTCGACAGCCCGGAGCTGGAGAACGAACTCAAGCAGGCGCAAGCGTCTCTCGAAGAGAATGAGATGGAGCTGGAGCGGCAGCGCATCGAATCGAAGCAGGCAGCGCTCGAAAAACGCAAAGGTGCGGATCTTGCGGATGTAGCCCTGGTTGCTGCCAGGCGCGAAATGCGTCGTGCCGAAGAGGCCCACAAACGTGGCGTGATTCCGGTCATCGATTTTGAGAAAGCCAAGGATGAGCTTCGCAATGCCGAGCTCGCCTATGCGCACGCGGTAGCTGATGCAGATCTTTTCGATGAGCGTCTCACGTTCGAACTCAGGGCCAAGGAACTCAGTCGCAACCGGCAACAACTGTTCGTCACGGAGCTGCAACGCCAGGTCGAACAACTGGATATACGATCGCCCGTTGCGGGCATTGTTGGCGACCTGCTCGTAGAACAACGTGCCGCTGTGTCGCGTGACACACCGGTCATGGCAGTCGTCGACCTGAGTCGATTTGAGATTGATGCACTAATTCCCGAGAGTTACGCAGATGACCTCGCCATCGGAATGCAGGCAGAAATCATACTCGGCGATCAGAAGTACTCCGGGCAGCTTGTTGCCGTGTCACCGGAGATCATCGCCAACCAGGTTCGTAGTCGCATTCGCTTCAGTGGCGACATGCCGCCGAACATTCGCCAGAACCAGCGGCTCACGACGCGCGTGTTATTGGAGGAACGACCCTCTGTACTGACGCTGCAACGCGGCCAGTTTCTCGAGACAGGTGGTGGTCGGATTGCCTACGTACTGCGTGACGACGACATCGCCGAGCGGCGGCAGATCAGCATTGGCGGACGCAGTCTCTCGTCCGTCGAGATTATCAGCGGTCTCTCTGAAGGCGATCGCGTCATTATTTCCAGTATTGATCAGTTTCGCAGTGCAGAAACTGTACTGATCACCAATTAGCAATTCATTCAGGAGAGTGTCAATGCTCATCATGAAGGACATAGCCAAGGTATACCGAACCGATACCGTGGAGACGCATGCGCTGCGGCAATTCTCGTTGACTGTTGGCGAAGGTGAATTTGTCTCAGTCACCGGTCCGTCGGGATCGGGAAAAACAACGTTTTTGAACATAGCCGGGCTGCTCGAGGAATATTCGAGTGGCACCTATGAACTGGATGGCAAGGACGTTTCTGGTCTGAACGACAGTGAACGATCGCGACTGCGAAACGAGAAGATCGGTTTTATTTTCCAGAGCTTCAACCTGATTCCGGAGCTCGATGTCTTCGACAACGTTGACGTGCCGCTGCGTTATCGCGGTTTCGACAGCGCCGAGCGCAAGAGACGCATTGATCGCGTCCTCGATGTTGTCGGCCTGGGATCACGCCCAAAGCATTTGCCGTCACAATTGTCGGGCGGGCAGCAGCAGCGAGTCGCAATTGCACGCGCACTTGCCGGCGAACCGCGTTTCCTGCTGGCCGATGAGCCTACCGGTAACCTCGATTCAAACATGGCGGAAAGCGTCATGGACCTGCTGACGGAGATTAACGACCAAGGTACGACGATCATCATGGTGACTCACGAACCTTCGCTGGCAGAGCGTGCCCAGCGCAACATTCATGTACGTGACGGGCAGGTCTACCAGGGCGATCCGGAGGTCCAGCTCGCCGCGCAGACAGCCTGATCCATTCCGGGAGAGAACAGTGTTTCGTTATTACCTGAAACTCGGATTGTTCAGCATCAAGAAAAATCCAATCCTGAGCGCCCTGATGGTCGCGGCAATCGCTGTAGGTATTGGCGCCTGCATGACGATCGTCAACGTCGATTACGTCATGAGCGGCAATCCGATTCCACATCGGTCCGACATTCTTTACCACGTGCAGGTCGATAGCTGGAGCCCCAATGATCCGTACGAAGACCCCGATCTGCCCCCGGAGCAGGTGACCTACCTGGATGGTTACGCATTGTGGAGTGCGGGTGAAGCCAGGCGACAGGTGCTCAGTTACAAGACCGGTCGGGTGATAGAGCCAGAAGGCGAGGGCGAACGTCCGTTCCAGCTCGAGAGTCGTGCAACGACGGCAGACTTCTTTGCCATGTTCGATACACCGTTTCTTTTCGGTGGCGGCTGGGACGCGTCGGCGGACCGAAACGAAGAGTACGTTGCGGTCATCAGTCGTGAGATCAATGAACAGGTGTTCGGTGGCGAAGACTCCGTTGGCCGGACGCTCGTCATGAATGGCAAGCCGTATCGCGTCACGGGCGTCCTGCAACGCTGGGAGCCGATGCCCAAGTTCTATGACATTAATAACGGTCCATTTGAGGCTGTTGAAGGTGTTTTCTTCCCGTTTAGTGTTGCCATCGCGAATGAAATGAGCAGTTACGGCAATACGAGCTGCTGGAAGTCGGCCGAAGGCGGCTGGGCAGGGCGCCTGGCGTCGGAGTGCATCTGGATGCAGCTGTGGGTCGAGTTGCATGGTGAAAGTGAGAAACAGGAATACCTTATGTTTCTCGATGCCTACGCCGAGTCGCAAAAAGCCGTAGGTCGTTTCGAAAGGCCCATAAACAACCGCCTCAACAATGTCACGGAGTGGATGGACGACCGCGAAGTTGTTGCCGAAGATGTGAACGTATTAATGGGGCTCGCTATCTTGTTCCTGATCGTCTGCCTGCTCAATACGATTGGGCTATTGCTGGCGAAGGTTGCTCGCAAGACCGGGGACATCAGCCTGCGCCGCGCACTGGGTGCGTCGAGGCGCGCCATCTTCTCGCAGTACATTGTCGAGGCCGGGATCATCGGCATCGCCGGCGGAATACTGGGCGTCGGTATGACCTGGCTCGGGTTGCAGGGTATCAAAGGCCTTTACGGTGAACTCGATTTCATCGCGCGCCTCGTCACCATGGACTGGCCGATCATCTTCATGGCGATCGGCCTGGCGATGTTCTCGGCGCTGGCGGCGGCACTGTACCCAACATGGCGAGCTTGCGGCGTGCATCCTGCGAGCCAGCTCAAAGCGCTGTAGGGCTTAACGGAGACGGACATGGAACTCGGACCAATCTGGCGAGCGCTGATGCGCAACAAGACGAGCTACGTGCTTATCGCACTGCAGATCGCCGTCACAATGGCGATCATGGTGAACGCGATCAACATCATCCAGGAGCGCTCAACGCAGATGGCGAGGCCGAGCGGCGTGGACGAAGCCAACATTTTTTATCTTTCGAGTTTCGTCTTCGATCCCGATGCCGATCGCGAAGCGATCATCACGCAGGACCTCGACGCGATTCGCAATTTTCCGGGTGTGCAGAATGCGATCCTGTCCAACACTGTACCGCTTCGCGGTGGCGGCTGGTCGGAAGGCATAACGCTGGACGCAGATCCGGATACAGACTCGACCGGTGTCGCGATCTATTTTTCCGATGAGCATGGTATCGACACCTTCGATTTGAACCTGATTGCCGGCCGCAACTTCACCGCCAACGAGGTCAATTGGCACGATTTCGATTCGGATGCATGGCCACCGCTCGCCATCATGACGCGCGCGATGGTCGAGGAGCTGTTCCCCGAATCACCCTATGAAGAGGCGCTTGGCAAAACCGTCTACATACATGACACAAAGCCCGTAACGATAATTGGCATTGTCGAGCGCATGCAGGCCGCATGGAACAGCTGGTCGGGTGTTGAGCGTTCGATGCTCGTGCCTGTCAAGCGCGGCACATCGGCAGTGCGCTATGTCATCCGCGCCGAGGATGGGTATCGAGACGAGATCATGCCACAGATTGAGGAGATGCTGACGTCAGGAAGGACGGACAGGATTATCAGCAATATGCGGACCATGGAGGACACGCGTCAGCGTAGTTACCTCGAAGACTCATCGATGGTGAAAATGCTGTTGTTCGTCGTGGCAGTACTGACCGCCATTACCGGCCTCGGCATCGTCGGACTTGCGAGTTTCAGTGTTGCACGACGCACGAAACAGATCGGGACACGGCGTGCACTGGGTGCGACGAGGCCCGCGATCCTGCGTTACTTTATGCTGGAGAACTTCCTGATCAGTACCGTAGGTGTCGTTGGCGGAGCCATCCTGGCCGTAGCCATCAATATGTGGATGGTCAACGCATTCGGGTTACAGCGCATGGCCTGGTACCTGGTACCTGTGGCAATGGTCGCATTGTGGCTCGTCGGGCAGGCCGCGGTTTACGGTCCGGCCCGACGCGCAACAATGGTGTCGCCGGCACTGGCGACACGTTCAGTCTAGAAAGACCTATTCGGCGGATTTTTTCTCGACAACGATAGCCACCGCGTCAGTCCGGGTGATGACAACCAGGTCACCGACTTTGGAACGCTTCAGATTTTCCGGGTTGCGTGCTGTGTACTCGTTGACCGTGCCATCCGGTCCTTTTAGCTTGAACGTATTTGCTTCGATGTTGATATCTTCAACGGTCGCCGTGATGACGGTTTGTTCCATCGCTGCCATTCCCGGCATTTGTCCTTTTTCCGTGCGTGCGATGGCCCCAGCTGCTGCGGCGTCCGGCTCCATACCGTCATTTGCGAATACCTGGATGTCGATCGACTCGACGTACTCGGCGATCAGTACATCGCCAACCGATACCTGGTCGAGGTTGCGGGCTTCTTCGCTGGCTGTAAATGTCAGTTCCTCACCGTCGGCTTTGCGAACGGTGACAACACGGGTTTCATGATCGATTGCTTCGACCACGGCTGAAACCGTCATCGACTGGCTTGCAGACATAGATGGTCGTTCCATTACTGCTTCCTCGTCCCCGGCCCAGGTGGCAGAAACGGTGAATAGCAAAGCGATGAGTGCGGCATATTTGGTGGTTTTCATTAGTGATACCTGTATAAAAAGGAGTCAATGGAATAGTGCAGCGGCAGAGCATATCACTGCTATTGTCCAGGGCCCGAATAAAAAAATCCCCGCCGAAGCGGGGACAGGGGGGGGTGCGCATGGATGCGCGGGGGTAAATCCAGGTATCAGGTTTCGTCGTCCGTGAGCTGGTCAGCGAGGACGATAAGACCGAATTCCATTTGCCCGGGAAGTGGATCACGTGCGATAGCCGTGTAAACACCACCGTTGGAGATAGAGATGGTGGCAGGGCCAATCGCGATGTCCTTGGTGCCCGGAAGCGTCACGGTGACGTCATAGTCACCTTCTGCAAGTGACAGGTAACCCGTGTTGGCCTTGAACGAAACGGACGACAGCGTCGGATCTACCTCAGCGATTCCGGCTTCTGGAGCTGTCAGGTAGATATCGACGTCCTGGGCGGTCGGCGATGCATGCACGATACGAACCTTGGCATTGGTCGCGACCGGGCGCGCATCGTCGGTCAGAATCAGAGGCTCGATGTCGTTGAAGTAATTCACAGCCAGGACCGAGTACCAGGTACCCGCTTCCAGTGTCAGGTCGACCGGACCGATCGGCACAACACCCGGGTTGCCAGCTGCCTGTATAGCGACGTTATAGGTGTCGGCGGGCAGTGCAGCAATATCGGTCACTGCGGGAAACGGCACGTCCGCGAGGTACACACCGCCGTTAACGACAACGTCAACTTCAGGTGTGTCCGGCGAGAGATGACCAACGCGCAGGCCAGTCGGCGTGTTCACGTCACGAATTTCGGCAGAACCATCGCCAGTCAATGCGACCAGGCTGACGGCAGCCGAGCCACCACTGACGTTGGGTACTGCAGCAAGTGTCAGATCATCACCACCTACAAGCGTAAGAAGACCAGAGTCGTAAACAACAGTCTCTGTTCCCTCGAGCGTCACGCGAACCTGGTAGTCACCAGCAGCGACCTCGATCGGGCCAAGTGTTCCCCTGAAGTCGAATGTCAGCGGCGCCGACGTACCAATAGGAGCATTCGGCTCACTGTAGGCGTCCACATAAACGTCTACCGGCAGCGAGAAGTCCGGAGCAGCGCCTGGCGTTGCATGCAGGACAAAAAGGCGTGCCGAGCCTGCGGTTACCGGTACGTCTGGTTGGGAGATGATGGCTGGCTCAATATCGGCAACCGAGTTGATCGCCGCAATCGTGTAAACCGTGTCGGCTTCGAAATTGATATCAGCAGGGCCGATAACGGTTACGTCGCCGCCGGGCAGGATGCCGTCCACACGGATACTGTAAGGCTCTGCACGAACCGGCAGGCCGAGCTGCGCCGAACCGTCTTTGTAGTCGACATCTTCAAGCACCAGGTTGCCATCTACGTAGACGTTAACGGCAGGAGCATCGGCTGAGGCATGCAGCACCTGCAGCGCGAAGAATTCCTCATCGCCCTGGTTGTTCGAATTGTTGTCCGAATCACACGCGGCGAGAAACAGTGCAGCACATAGCAATGTAAGTGTTTTAGCGAATTTCATGTTGAGTCCCTTGATGGCTTCGTTAATTGACGGCGGCCAGTTTCACAGAGCAGTTGATTGAAAGGGTTTCACGGAGATTTCAGAATGTTTCCAAATGTATCGGCAGGTCCCAATTGCGGGTATAGCAGGCTGATAGGGCGTATCATCGCGCCATGTCTAAAGTCCTACTTATTGATGACGACCGGAAACACTCTGATTTGCTGCAGGCGTACATGAAGCGCTTCGGCATCAATCTTTCGTGCGCTTACGATTCGGTCGAGGGTTTCAAAAAGCTGCAGCGGGAGGAGCCGGATCTGCTGCTGCTTGATGTCATGCTGCCGGGAAAAGACGGATTCGAAATCTGCCGGGAAGTGCGCAAGACCAGCAACATCCCGATCATCATGCTGACCGCCCGGGGGGACGTCATTGACCGGGTGTCAGGGCTCGAACTGGGCGCCGATGATTATATTGGCAAGCCCTTTGAGCCGCGAGAGCTGGTCGCACGCGTCCAGGCGACACTGCGGCGTGCGGAATCTGCAGGCTCAACCGCCGGTGAGATGCACTTCGAGGGCATGACAATCGATATCGAAAAACGCACTGTCGCCGTCGACGGGGCTGCGGTCGACCTGACGTCGATGGAGTTCGAACTGCTGGTCATACTCGCGCGCCGGGCCGGGCGAAAACTGTCGCGCGATGACATTCTCAGCGAGCTGCGCGGAATCGACGCGGCAATCCTGACGCGTTCGGTGGATATCATGGTCAGCCGACTGCGGCATAAAATAGGTGATTCCGATAAGCCGTTCCGCTTCATCCAGACTGTGTGGGGGCGCGGCTACTCATTCACCGGCATTCCCGTAGCGGATGTTTAGTCAACTATCGCGATCCTTATCCTTTCGCCTGCTGGGGATCTTCATTGTTCTCGGCGGGCTGTTCGTATTTGGCACCTTCAAGGCCATCCAGCGGTTCTACAACAGCGATGAAATCCGCGGCCTGATCAGCGGACATTTGTCCCTGCATGTGAACTATGTCCGTGAGGACATTGGTGTGCCGCCGCGAATTGACCGTGCGATCGCCATTACAGAACGCGTGCCCGTCGACATTCGAATACTGGGTCCTGACGTGGACTGGGCTTCCGACCCCGCATTTCCGCGGCTTGAGCAGCTCGATTTTGCGCCGAGCCCGAGGTTCAGCAACAGCCCCGATGCATGGGTGAATGAGCTGCAGGGCATAGATTTTGCTGAATTTGATAACCATGATTTTCTTCGCATGCGCCAGGGCGGCTACGATATCGTTGTAGCGACGCCGCGAATTTCGGACACCCTGGATGGACCGGCGCTCGTGCCTCTTGTGATTGGGCTGGGGCTGACGTTCCTGGTGATCGGTTACGGTGCCGTCATATGGCTATTTCGACCGATTCGTACGATCCGCGAAAGTGCAGCCCATATTGGGCAAGGTCACTTTGACCACCGCATCGAGAAGATACGCCGTGATGAGCTCGGTGACCTGGCAGACGATATCAATCGCATGGCCGACGATGTACAGAGCATGCTGGACGCCAAGCGAACATTGCTTCTCGGAATGAGCCACGAATTACGAAGTCCATTGTCAAGAATGCGGCTGGGCCTTGAATTTTTTGACGAGCAGGAGAATGTCGAAAGTCTCAGAGTAGAGATCACCGAGATGGAGAAGATTGTCGTATCACTGCTCGAGGCCGAACGTCTTAACGACCGACATGCGCAACTCAACCGTTCGACGGTCGTTATCAATGAGCTGGTGAAGGGTCTGATTGATGACTATTTCTCCAGGGACAGGGCCCGAATTCAGGTTGATACGCCTGAAGAGGATGTCGTCGCGAATGTTGACGATGCGCGACTGGCGCTGCTGTTGAAAAATCTCATCAGCAACGCACTGCGCTACTCGACCGCGGAAGAGGGCCCCGTGAACGTCGCAGTCACTATTCGAGACAGAAATCTGCTGATAATCGTCTCTGACCATGGCCCCGGGCTCTCCGAAGACCAGGCCGAGCACCTGGACGAACCCTTCTATCGCAGCGATCCATCGCGCACACGTGACTCTGGCGGCACCGGCCTCGGCCTTTATCTTGCGAGCCTGGTTGCCGCTGCGCATGGCGGAAATCTGACGTACGTCAGCAGGGCAGACCGTGGCGCGACCTTCGAAGTAAGCATCCCGATCGCATAGCTGGCGGGGCCTTTGTAAGCGGTTGTAACAATCCCTTTCAGCCCATTGTTGCCTCACAACCCCATTTGTATATTGCTCTTCAAATGACCTTGGAGACGACTATGCGTGTCGTTACTGAAAAAGCTGTTAGCTGGACCGAAATGGGCCTCGTGCCCGATACCGTGATTCGGGCCGGCATCCGTAGATTGCTGGAGTCCAAGCGCAAGGAGATTCACTCCGGTGATGTCGAGTTTGCTGCAAATACTCTCAATCGATTTGTCGAGATGATGAATGATTCGCCAATCGCGTTGGTGCCAGATCTCGCAAACAAGCAACACTATGAAGTTCCCGCCGGCTTCTTCGCAGAAGTCATGGGCGAGAATCTCAAGTACAGCTGCTGCTATTGGCCAAAGGGCGTTAGCAATCTGTCAGAAGCGGAGGCGGCTGCTTTGCAGCTCACGGTTGAGCGAGCTGGTATCAAAGATGGTATGGCGGTGCTCGATCTTGGCTGCGGCTGGGGATCATTGTCGCTCTGGATTGCAGAGCACTACCCGAACACCACGGTGACGTCGGTTTCGAACTCAAGCTCGCAACGTGAGTTTATAGTGGCGCGGGCTGAAGAGCGGTCGATCGACAACATCGAGGTCATCGTCTGTGACATGAATGACTTCGACGCTCAGAAGAAATTCGATCGCGTCGTTTCGATTGAGATGTTCGAGCACATGCGCAACTACGGCGAGTTGTTTCGTAACATCAACGAGTGGCTGTCGCCTGAAGGAAAATTCTTCATGCACATCTTTTGCCATCGGACGACACCCTACGAGTATATCGATAAGGGCCCGGGTGACTGGATGAGCCGGTATTTCTTCACCGGTGGAATAATGCCGAGTTCTGATCTGCCAATGCGTTTTGCAGACCACCTGAGCATCGACCAGCGCTGGAGCTGGAATGGCCAGCACTATGCACGCACCTGCAATGCCTGGCTCGAGAATATGGACGCGAACGAGGAGTCGATCAGGCCGATTCTCGCTGCCTGTTATGGCGAGGCTGAGGCATCCTTGTGGTGGCAGCGCTGGCGCATCTTTTTCATGGCCTGCGCTGAGCTTTTCGATTATGACGACGGGCATGAATGGTATGTCGGTCACTACTTGTTCAAAAAGACGGTGCGCTGAAATGATGCTGCTGGTTAATGCTGCGATTTTTCAGGTTGCCTGGTTCCTGTCCGTAATCGGCGGAGCCCAACAAATGCCGTGGCTGGGGCCGGTCGCTGTGCTCGTCGCTGTCGTCGTTCACCTGCGGTTTGCGCGCAAGCCTTTTGAAGAGGTGCTGCTGATTCTGAGTTGTGCATTGCTTGGCGCAAGTTTCGATAGCGTCCTCGTCGCAGCAGGATGGGTTACGTATACGTCAGGTCTGTTCAGCGACTACATGGCGCCGTACTGGATCATCTCCATGTGGATGTTGTTCGGTACAACGCTGAACGTGTCCATGCGATGGTTGCGTGGTAAGCCGCGGCTAGCGGCGTTCTTTGGACTCTATGGTGGCCCCGCGGCCTACATCGCCGGGCAGGCACTCGGTGGCATCATTCTCACCAACCAGGTTGCGGCGCTCGTTGCACTGGCAATCGGCTGGGCAGTCATGATGCCAGTCCTGATGTGGCTCTCAGAAAACCTCGACGGTATGCCGGGCAGGCGTCGTAACTGGATCGCGGAGCCGTCCCGATGATGCAGCATGCGTACACAATCGCGCTGCTGGCCATTCTCCTGGTCGGGTTCGTTAGCTGGCAATTCAGCGTGATGAAAAAAGATGTCAGCTTCGTCGACAGCCTGTGGTCGTTGTTTTTTCTGCTTGCGGCCGCCGTGTTTGCGTACCAGGTCGAAGTACTGTCCGACCGCGGAAAACTTGTATTGCTGCTGGTTGCGATCTGGTCGTTGCGACTGTCTGTCTACATCACAGCCCGCAACTGGGGTAAGGAAGAAGACTATCGCTACCAGGCGATACGCCAGAACAACGAACCTGGTTTTGCCGTAAAGAGCCTCTACATCGTGTTCGGATTGCAAGGTGTTCTGGCCTGGTTCATCGCGTTGCCGCTATTACCCGCGATTTCGTCTGGCAATGACCTGGGTGTAATAGACATCTTCGCGGCGGCCCTGTGGCTACTCGGATTCGTATTCGAGGCAGGCGGTGACTATCAACTCGCACGTTTCAAGCGCAACCCTGAAAATCGCGGCCGAGTGCTGGATACGGGTCTGTGGCGATTTACGCGGCACCCAAACTACTTCGGCGATTTCTGTATCTGGTGGGCGTTCTACCTGTTCGCTGTATCCGCTGGCGGGTGGTGGAGTATTGCATCACCGCTCCTGATGAGCTTCCTCCTGCTCAAGGTGTCGGGTGTTGCGATGCTGGAGAACACAATTCAAGAGCGGCGGCCCGAGTACTCGAACTACATCCGCCGCACAAATGCATTCTTTCCGGGGCCGTCACGGCGCTCGGCGCAAGTTGAGGAAACGAACCAATGAGACGCAAATCTCTCGGCCTGTTACTTATTGGCCTTTTCACCCTGACCTTCGTTACGCCAGGCACTGCGCCGGCGAGCGAGAATGGACGGTACGACTTCACGGTCTACCTGAACGACAAGAATGTCGGCAGTCACTCATTCGAAGTCATTGACGACGGCAACGTTACGCGCGTGCAGAGCGACGCCAGGTTCAAGTACACGATTTTGCGTATTCCGGCCTACCGCTACGAGCACAGCAACGCAGAACGGTGGTCTGGCAACTGCCTGACAGGATTCGATGCTCAAACCAATGCAAACGGTGACCGCATCGAGGTATCTGGCGAAAAGACCGCTGATGGCTTTACCGTCAACAATGGCGATGCCGCTGTGCGGCTGCCGGAATGCGTCATGAGCTTCGCGTACTGGAACCCGGACTTTCTCAACGAGTCGCAGTTGCTAAACCCGCAGACTGGCGAATATGTTGACGTCAATGTGGAAGTCGTTGGCACGGAAATGCTTGAGGTTCGCGGCCAGCCAGTAGATGCAACCCGGTTCAGGCTTACCGCCTATGAGGTAGACGTAACACTCTGGTACTCGTCAGATAACGAGTGGCTTGCACTCGAGTCCGTCGCCAAGGGCGGCCACATCATCCGCTATGAGTTGTCGTGACATGGGCATATTTAGACAAGTAATTTTGGCAGGCTGCACGGCGATACTGGTCGCAGGCTGCGCATCGAAAGGAGCCGAGATGAAGACCGTTGATTATGTCGATATAGAGCGCTTCATGGGGCCCTGGTACGTTATTGCCAACATACCGACTTTCCTCGAGAAAGGGGCGCACAACGCGGTCGAAACCTATCGGCTGAACGACGATGGCACCATTGGGACGCACTTCGTTTTCAATAAGGACGGTTTCGACGGCAAGGCCAAGGAATACAACCCGAAAGCATTCATTCTCGACAACGAGACCAACGCTCTATGGGGAATGCGGTTCGTGTGGCCGATCAAGGCTGACTACCGCATCGTCTACCTGGACGACGACTACTCACAGACTGTCATAGCGCGCGAAAACAGGGATTTCGTCTGGATCATGGCGCGCACACCGACAATTTCGGACTACGACTATGACCAGCTTGTGTCCTTCGTCGAGTCCATCGGCTATGACATCACGCAATTGCAGCGCGTTCCACAACGGTGGTGATGCCATGAAGATTGCAATTATCGGCACGGGCATCGCGGGAAATGTCGCCGCATACAAGCTTCGACAGGACCATGACATTACGGTATTCGAGTCCGGCTCCTACGTTGGCGGCCACACGAATACAGTCGACGTTTATGAGAGCGGGCGGCCGCTCGCCGTAGACACCGGGTTCATCGTGTTCAACGATCGTACTTATCCCAACTTCATTCGGCTGCTTGACGAGATTGGCCAGGAGTCGCAGGCGAGCGAGATGAGCTTCAGCGTCCAGGCCGAGAATGGTGGTCTCGAATACGGTGGCTCGTCGCTCAACGCACTCTTTGCGCAACGCAGCAATATCCTGCGGCCGTCGTTCCATCGCATGATCCGCGACATACTCAAATTCAACAAAACAGCATTGCCGAGCGCTGAACACCTTGACGAGTCGGACACACTCGGTGAGTTCCTTTTTGATAATGGCTATAGCCACGAGTTTGTGGACAACTACCTGCTGCCAATGGCTGCAGCGATCTGGTCGGCCGAGCCGGAATCGGTTCTGGGCATGCCAGTCAGCTTCCTGGTGCGCTTCTTTGCAAACCACGGATTGTTGCAAGTCAAAGACCGGCCTCAATGGCGGGTTATAACAGGCGGTTCACGGCAATACGTGAACAAGCTCATTGGCGGGCACCGTGACAGGATTCGCCTGAACAGTACGGTGCAGGGCATACGCCGAATCGATGACTGTGTCGAAATAAGCAGTGCAACGGGTGGGCGCGAGATGTTCGACTATGTGTTCGTTGCCTGCCACAGCGACCAGGCCCTTGCATTACTCAGGGATTCCACGCCAGCCGAGCGAGATGTGCTTGGTGCGATTCGCTACCAGCCAAATGAGGCGATTCTGCATACTGATGCGTCACTGATGCCACGACGAAGGCAGGTATGGTCGGCATGGAATTATCATATTCCGCAGGATCCGACTCGGCACGTCGCTGTTACCTACAACATGAATATTCTGCAAGGGCTCGACGCTGATCGGCAGTACCTGGTCACGCTAAACAACGATCGCGCGATCGATCAGGACAAGATTCTGCGGCGCGTGCAATACGAGCATCCTATTTACTCCAGGGAAGCGGTCGCCGCGCAGCTGCGCCAGGGTGAGATTAACTGTGATCGCACATTCTTCTGCGGCGCTTACTGGCGCAATGGGTTCCACGAGGACGGTGTCGTCAGTGCGCTAAATGCCCTGGACCATTTCGAGCAGAGGCTGAGCAATGAACAGCTGCATCTACGAAGGGCAAGTTAGGCACACACGCAAGCGCCCGGCACATCATCAGTTCAATTACCGGCTGTTCATGATGTACCTGGACCTTGACGAGCTGCCTGGCCTGTTCAGCAGGCACTGGTTCTGGTCCACGACACGTGCGGCGCTCGCCAGGTTTCGTCGCAGTGACCACCTCGGAGATAAGGACCGGCCCTTAAGTGACTGTGTTCGCGATCTTGTCCAGGAGGAAACGGGAATTCGGCCTGCCGGGCCGGTGCGGTTGCTAACCAATCTTTCGTATTTCGGCTACTGCTTTAATCCGGTCAGCTTCTTTTACTGTTTCGCGGACGACGGTGAGACCGTCGAGTACATTGTCGCCGAGGTGAATAACACGCCCTGGGGAGAACGCGATACCTACGTACAGGTCTGTGCTGATAACAGGCGATCGTGGCGATTTCGGCCGAAGAAGAAGATGCACGTGTCGCCTTTTATGTCGATGGATGTTGACTACCACTGGGCGCTGTCCGAGCCGGCCAGGCATCTCAATGTGTATATGGCCAGCTCAAAAGACGGTGAGCGGTTTTTCAATGCATCAATGTCAATGAGGAAAAGGCCGATCACGAGTTTTTCGTTAGCGAGCGTGTTGCTGCGGTTTCCGCTAATGACTGTGA
>Ga0316189_10001870_pt1 | contig 20843 bp, 24 predicted proteins | sample LowCovwburrow_MG_FD_204930 | JGI IMG/M metagenome (GOLD analysis project Ga0316189, IMG submission 204930) | Coastal sediment microbial communities from Maine, United States - Lowes Cove worm burrow | ecosystem: Environmental > Aquatic > Marine > Coastal > Sediment | place: USA: Maine... | reverse complement strand
CGCTGCCATATCCACCGCGGTTGTACCTGCGGGACGGGGGCCGGATGCTCTGCGTTCTGTCCGAGGAAATCATCTGGGTCGAGGCTGCGGGCAACTACGTCCAGATCCACACGGCGCGGAAGACTCACTTGGTGCGGCACACGGTCAAGGCCATGGAGGCCAAGCTGGACCCGGAGCACTTCGTTCGCGTGCGCCCATCCGCCATCGTCGCGCGTTGCGCTGTCGAGGCCCTCAACGCCCGACACGGCGGTGACTACACGGTCGTTGTGGCTGGCGGCACCGAGATCCGTTCGAGTCGTGGGTTCCGGGAGCGCGTGGAGCGGGGCCTGCACGACCTTCCCGGCTCGGCCCGCAAAGTGCTGGCCAATCGACGCCGCCGACGCGCATCACGGTCGGCGGCGCGTGCCGCAGCGGCGGAGCCAACGTCTCGACCCGCAGCACTACCGGGCGTTGCGACCCCCGCGGCCGCTCCCCAGACGCACGCGGTTGCGTAGCTTGGTCAGGGTTGGAGCCGGTCGGGTTCGATCGGTACGCCCACGTCGAATGTCTCGACACGAAGCACGGACTCGTACAGCGCCATCGACACCATCGACCGAAACGGCATCAGGATCCCTCCGACCTCCCGGTAGTCATCAAACGTCGTGATGACGGGGACGACGCCCAGCGACGTGTCGCGGACCATGGAGTGGGCAGTCGGGAGGCCGCTTTCGGGATCGAAGCTCATCGTGAGGGCCATGCCTCCGGGCTCGGCGAACGCAACGTCGACCCGCGCCTTTCCGTCCACTGCGTGCTCCGCCACCGTCTGCGCGCTTGCGAAGTGATCGCGCCACGACGCCGCCAGCGACAGCTCAGCGTCGAACGCCGCTTGCTTGGCGGGCTCGCCCTCGAGCTGGCGTTTGCCGTGCACAGGGTCGTCGGCCCAGATAGCGTCGCCTTGTTTCCACAGATGCGCGACGCCGAGGCCCTGCATGTCACTGCGCATGTAGTAGTCGCCGCGCTGCCACCAGATCTCCACCACCGTGGTGAGGCCCTGACCGACGACTTCGATCGTGGCCTTGGAGTAGTACGTCTGTACGGCCTGCAGCGCTGCGCGCCCCCCAAGCGCGGCGACGGCTCGCTCGAGGACGGCCTCCGCCTCGGGGAGTGCCTGCGGCTTCGCGGAGCTCGGCTCTGCAGCGGGGGTGGGGGGCGCGGGGGTGGCCTGTGCCTGAGGCTCCGCCGTGGGGGGCGGCGCGGGGCACCCCACGCAAGCGAGCGCGAGCGTGAGGGAGGCGAGGGGTTGGAAGCGGCCTGACATGGGTTGAGGCTTCGTGAGAGCGCGACGCCCGTTGTCGTAGCGCGCTACTGTGGGCGCACGATGATCGAACGGGTCGTCCTGATCAAGCTCAAGCCGGAGTATGCAACCGATTCGCAGCGCGCGGCGGTGGTGCAGACCACGGAGTCGACACTCCCTGACGCCGCGGGGGTGCGTGCGCTTCGGGTTGCGACGCCCGCGGATGGGCGCACTCGCCGCGACTGGGACATCTGCATCCAAGTCGTGCTGGACGATCTCGAAGCGGTGGAGCGCTACCGTGTGGACAAGGTTCACCGAGCGTACGCGGATGTCTTTTTGCGGCCCATGATGGCGAAGATCCACGTGTTCAACTTTGAGCGCCCGGGGGAGGTCGACGCGGGATGACGGCATCGCGCGGAGCCAGCCTGCGAAGCCTTGGCTTTGCGGCGATGATCATCGTGCTGCCCGCCATCACCTGGTACGTGAGCATCGCGATGCTCCATTACGACGGGGCGTTGGTCTTGCCGGACGCAACGTTTCTGACGCATGTCGCGGCGCCGACGACCGTGTCGGTAGCCCTCTACCTCGGATGGTTTGGGCTGCAGGTGATCTTGATGAAGCTCGCTCCCGGGTCGTGGGTGCAGGGGGTCCCCACGCCTTCAGGAGGGCGGCTGACCTACAAGCTCAACGGGCTCGCAGCGCTGGGGATCTCCGTTGGGGTCGCCGTCCTGCTTGTCGGGTCGGGGGTCGTGCCAGCGACCGTTGTCTACGACGAACTCGGGCCGCTGGTGACGACCACAAACCTGCTGGTGCTCGTGCTGTCGACCTACATCTTCGCGCTGGGGCGTGCCCAGGCGACCATGGCCGAGAAAACGCGCGGCTGGCTCGAGGCCTTCGTGGTCGGTGCGGCGCTCAATCCCCGCAACGGCACGTTCGACTGGAAGTTCTTCTGCGAGTCACGGCCCGGGATGATCTTGTGGCTGTTGATCAACGGGTCGTTTGCTGCCGCGCAGTACGCGGAATTCGGTGCGGTGAGCAACGCGATGGGCCTGGTCTGTCTGTTCCAGGCGCTGTACGTCATCGACTACTTCATCCACGAGGGCGCGATCCTGTCGACATGGGACATCCGGCACGAGCCGTTCGGGTTCATGTTGTGTTGGGGGAGCCTGGTTTGGGTCCCGTTCATGTTCTCGGTGCAGGCCCTGTACCTGGTGATGCATCCCGTTGTGCTGCCGGTTTGGGCGCTGTGCGGTCTCATCGCCCTGAACATGGCGGGCTACTACATCTTTCGCACCGCCAACCTTCAAAAGCACCGCTTCCGCAGCAACGCGTTGCGGCCCATCTGGGGCCGTCGCCCCGAGTTCATCCAAACGGCGCGCGGCTCGAAGCTGCTCGTGTCCGGGTGGTGGGGCATCGCCCGGCACGCGAACTACCTCGGCGATCTCATGATGGGGCTCGCGTGGTGTCTGACCTGCGGCGGGGCGCGGGTGCTGACGTTTTTTTATTTTACCTATTTCGTCATCCTGCTAGTGCACAGAGAGCGCCGCGACAACGATCACTGTGCCGCCAAGTATGGCGATGATTGGGCGCGATACGTCTCGCGCGTGCGGTGGCGAATCCTGCCCGGCGTCTATTGATGTGAAGGTCACGGGTCGATAGACCGCGGCTGCGTTTTCGGCCAAACTAGGCCTGCGCATGCTCGGTTTTCCCATTGCTCTGTGGTTGTTCACGCTGGCGCCCAGCGAGGCCCCGGAGCTCGAACCCGCGGGCGGCGAGGCCGACGCCGCGGCCGACGCAGCCACCGAGGCGCAGCGCGATGAGCAAGCTGCGCTCGACCGGTTTGCGGGCAAGTACAGGTACGTGGGCGGGACCAAGCAGCACGACCGACTGCGGCGGGCGATCGACGTCGCCATCGAGCCGATGCTGGACATAATTGAGGGGCTCGCGCGGCGCAAGCTGAACGCGAACCTGAGCCCTGCGGGTCACTACGACTTCGTGGTCGATGGCGACGACATTCGGATCGACGACCGCACGGGGCACCCCATGGCAGGCCGCGCCGATGGCACACGGTTCCAGTGGAAGGGCGACGACGGCAAGCATCGGGCGTCGCGCATTCGCTTTGCGCGGGGTGCCGTGCGCGTGCGCGTGGTAGGCCCGCATTCGTCCACGCGGATCGTGTACCGGCTCGACGCGGCGGGAAAACGGCTCACGCGAACCACGACGATCGTCGACGACCGCATGCCACGGCCGCTGACCTACAAGTTCAGCTACCGCCGCATCGCGGAGTAAGCCCGTCGACACAGTGCCTTGATAGGCTGGCGGCGATGGATGTTGTGTACGCGCGCCAACCTGTGCCCACGGCGTTCTCGCGCGCGATTTTCCTCGCAGGCCCAACCCCCCGCGATCCGTCGGTCGCATCGTGGCGGCCCGAGGCGCTGCGGCTGCTGGCCGAGCAGGGCTACGACGGCGCGGTCTTTGTGCCCGAGGATGCCGATGGATCGGTGCAGATCGACTACGTCGACCAGGTGGAGTGGGAGGCCCAAGCGCTGGCCACCGCCGACGCCGTCGTGTTCTGGATTCCGCGCGAGCTCGACGTCCTGCCTGGGTTCACGACCAACGTGGAGTGGGGGATCTGGCAGCGCTCGGGCAAGTGCGTGTTGGGGGCGCCTGCGGACGCACCGAAGCTTCGCTACCTCCGCCACAACGCGGACGAGCTTGGGATCCCTCAAGCCGACACGCTGGCGGGGACGCTCGCCCGCGCGCTTGCGCTGGTGGGCGACGGGGCGGCGCGCAGCGGAGGTGAGTGCCAGGTTCCACTGCTCATCTGGCGGCGTCCGGCATTTCAACGCTGGTACCAAGCACAGCGCGCGGCGGGGCATCGGCTCGATGGTGCGGACCTGCGCTGGGCGTTCCGTGCCGAGCGGGCTGGCGCGCTGTTTTGCTGGGCACTGAAGGTGAACGTGTTCATTCCCGAGGAGGGCCGTCACAAGCGCGGCGAGGTCATCATCTCGCGTGCGGACATCTCGTCGGTGCTGGCCTACCACCGCGGGCGGACGCCGATGGAAACACGCGTGGTGCTGGTGCGGGAGTTTCGATCCAACGCGGCCACCGTCGACGGGATGGTGCACGAGCTACCCGGAGGCAGTGCGCCGGATGCCCACAGCGGACGTTCCGTGGCGGCCGATGAGCTGCGCGAGGAGACGGGGATGAGCATCGCCGCCGGTAGGCTTGTGCCCCATGGCGAGCGCCAATGCATGGCGACCATGTTGACGCACGCAGCCACGCTGTACTCGGTCGCGCTAACGGATGCCGAGCTTGAGCAGTTCGAAGCCCGTCGCGGTGAGCGCTTTGGTGAAAACGACTCGGAGCGAACCTACGTCGAGGTCCGAACGTTCGCGGAGATTCTCGCGGCGCGCGACGTCGACTGGACGCACATCGGAATGATCGCAAGCGTGCTGACGACTATGGATTGACGCCACCGGGCAGCGCGGCGGTGGGCTCGGGCCGAACCGACGACGCTCGCCGCAGCCAGGCGGGCGGCTGGTACACGACGATGCCAAACTCGGCTCGGATCTCGTCCAGCGGAGTGTCGAGGTAGTCGACGTAGCCGCGGAACGGCCACGGCTTTGTCATCGCACGTGCGCGCCACGCCGCGCGCACGACTGCACCCGTCCCGAGCACCGAGTCGCGGACGATGGCCCACAGCCCGAGCTTCTTCACGATGCTGCCCGGCTCGAGGGCAGCGATGTACTTGAGCATCTTGAGGTAGGCGCCAACACGAATGTCGGCACCGACCATCGTCCAGGTGTCGGCCATCGCTTCTTCCACGAGGCTTGTGCCCAGGCCAAACACGACATGGCAGGCGTCATGGGGGAGAAAAAGCTCGGCGGAGGGATCATCTGGGGCGACCTCGGTGAGGCCAGGGTTGGCTTTGAAGTACTCGGCCAAGCCCTCTCGCAAGGTCATGGTGGCAGTGGGTGGTTGATAGGCGTCGAGCATGGGGACTCCCCTGAGAATCAGGTCTCGTTTGGGTTGAACATATGATTTATACGACTGTTTAACTTATGTGCAAGCCACCTGGGGACGCGGAAGGAGGCTTTTTGTTCGCGGCCCGCAGGGATGGGTCGCGGGTCTCCGCGGCGGAGTCGCTGGTTGTCGAGTCGGCCCGGCCCGGAGCGACCGCGCCGACAGTGCGGCGCGTCGCTCGGGCTCGGAAGCGCCGCATGGTGGGCGCCGGCCGAGATCAGGCTAGTTCACTTCCCGGCGCACGCGACGCCCAGAGCATCTTCCTCGTCGGTGCAGACTTCTCCCGCCATGAGCGTACGGCAGTCGAGGTCGGCGAGGCATGCGACGAAGTCGTCATACGCCGCCAAGCAGTCTGCGCCGTAGTTGTCGTACAGGTCTGTGGAGTACTCCTGGCAGTATTCGGCTGCCGCGGCGCCCATTCTTGCGTTGTAGCAGTACTCGATGGTCGCGCCGTAGTCTGCGCAGGGGCCGGGCTCGACGCCCGTGGTCGTGGCAGCGCTGTCGCTGCCGCCGCTTCCCGAGTCCGCCGCGGTGTCACCACCGCCGGAAGAATCCGCAGGAGCATCGTCCGCGCCGTCGGTGGGGGTGCCGGCCGTGTCGTCACTGGGGGCGGTGTCCGTCATGGCGACGCTTGTGGCCCCGGTGCCGGCGTCGTCGTTCCCCGTGTCTTCGTCGTCGGACACGATGACGCAGCCGAGCGGGGCGAGCGAAGCAAGGAAGAAGAGATTGTGAAGGCGAATGTGTTCCATATTCAGACCGAGCCGACACAGTATGCGGTGTCGGGCGCGATCCGGACAGGTGTGTAAAACGGCTACCACGAGCCCCTGTGGGTGATTGCTCCTGGATCTCACTCCAAGAGATCCGCGTTCGCGTTCCGAGGCGTGCCACATCGCCCATCAACGGCAGCCGCACTGGGGTGGACCGCGGGAGCGACGAACGTCACTTTAGGTCGAGCTTGCCGAGGGCCTGCGCCCACGCAATGAACTGCTCTGGCCACTGCGACATCTGAGGCATCCGGTCGGGGTCTCGGGCCAGCGCAACCCCGTGACGACCGTCCTGCGCGAGCAGCAGGCGCGCGTTGGGGGCACCCGCGGCGACCAGCGCGTCGTACAGCAACACGCTGTTTTCGTGGTCGACCTTGGTGTCGAGCTCGGAGTGCACCACGAAGAGTGGAGCTGTCGTCGCGCTGACCTGTTCCTCGACCGAAAGCAATGAGACGAGCTCAGGTGGTGGCGCATCTTTTTGATCGCCGAGAAGGTTTCGACGACTGCGCTCGTACACATAAGGTGGATTGAGGGTCACCACGGGATACAGCGCCGCGGCAAAGTCAGGCCGACAAGAGACCCGGCTCAACGCATCATCGGGGAGTACGACAGCGCTCGGGGGCTGCTCGCCGTCCACCACGTGCTCGGGGCACCGTGCGGCCAGGCTCGCCGACAGGTGCCCGCCCGCGGAATACCCGATCATGCCGATTCTATCGGGGGCGACGCCAAGCTCTTCGGCTTGGGCGCGCACGATCTGAACGGCTCGCGCCCCGTCGGCCAAGAACGCGCGGTGATCGTAGCCACCAAACTCGCCCACGCGGTAGCGGACGATGATCGCGGTAATCCCAAGGCTCGTCAGCCAGCGCGCGGTGGGGACGCCCTCGGGCCGCAGCCCGCCGTGGTGGCCGTAGCTGCCGCCGGACGCGACGACGACGGCGGTATCTGTGGCGATCGCGGGGTCGGGGAAGTAGTAGAACAGGCGCGGTTCATCGTGGCGCCGCGACCCGCGGGCGCCGGGCGCACCGTCTGGCCAGACAAGCGCCTCGGTGTCGAAGCCCGCGGGGGCAGGGGGGCATCCGGCCAGGAGCAAGCACACCAGCCCGGCCAAAAACGTACGACAACCGCCCATTCGAGGCGGTTCATAGCAGCTTCCGTCTCGGTGTGCGCGGCATCGCTGCGCGGTCCCAGACGCCGAGAGAAACTGCTATGTACGGCACCAGTGAGGGTCGCGGTCACCGCATATTGCGCCTGCAATGGCCTCGGACGCACGACCGAGCAGGTGGTGGAGGGCCTTGTCGCGGGACGGCGTGGCCTGACCCCGTGCCCGCTCGACGTTCCGTTCGAGATGCCCTGCGGAACCGTTGCGAGCCCACTGCCGATGGCGCTGCCCGACGACGTCCCGCTGCCCACGCGTCAGCACCGACTTGGGTGGCTCGGATTCGAACAGATCGCCGGCCAGGTCCAGGATGCGATTGCACGCTGGGGAGCCGACCGCGTCGGCGCTGTTGTGGGCACGAGCACGGGGGGTATCGAGATCTCCGAGCGGGCCTTCTTCGAGTGGCGCGAGACGGGATCGCTACCTGCTGAGTACAGCCTCGACGACCACGCGTTCCACAGTCTCGCCCGGACGCTGCGCAGTGCCGCGGGATGGCGCGGGCCGACCTCGGTCGTGTCCACAGCTTGTTCTTCGAGCGCCAAGGCGTTTTCCTCGGCACGTCGGCTGATGCGCTCGGGTCGGTGCGACGCCGTGCTGGTGGGCGGGGTCGACAGCCTCGCGCTGACGACCGTCCGCGGGTTTCACAGCCTCTCGGCCGCCTCCGACACGCCGTGCCGGCCGTTCTCAGGAGAGCGCCGCGGCATGAACGTTGGGGAGGGAGCGGCCTACCTGCTCTTGGAGCGCGACGCCGACGCCCCCGCGTATCTCGCGGGCATCGGGGAGAGCAACGATGCGCTGCACATGTCTGCGCCCGACCCCGAGGGCAATGGAGCCGCCGCTGCAATGGAGCTCGCACTCGCCGATGCGGGGCTGCAGCCGGCGGACATCGGCTACGTCAACGCGCACGGCACGGGGACGCTACGCAACGACGTCGCCGAGTCTCGCGCGATAGCTCGCGTGCTGGGATGCACCACACCCGTGGTGTCGACCAAGTCGTACACGGGCCACATGCTCGGTGCGGCAGGGGCGACCGAGGCCGTGTTTGCGCTCGAGTCTTTGCGGCGGCAGTGGATTCCCGCCAACCTCGAAGTCGCACCGCTTGATCCCGAGATCACGATCAGCCTTCCCGAGCAGCCACAGGCCGCGGCGCTCGAGCACGTGCTGTCCAACTCGTTCGCGTTTGGCGGGAACAACATCTCTCTTGCGTTTTCGAGGTCTGCCCGATGAGCTGGGCTGTGCTCGGACAAGGCGCGTGGATGCCCAACCGCGTCGGGGTGAGCGGCGTCCTCGCGGAGTTCGCATCCGACGACGGGGAGCGCCCCGACCTGACGGGCTATCCGTCGCGCCTGATGCGGGGGACGAGCACGCTGACCCGCATGTGTGCTGCGGTTGCCCGGCAGGCGCTGCACGCCTCGGGGGCCGACGGCGCCACCATTCCGGCAGTGTTCGCGTCTGCGAACGGCGAGCTGAACATCGCCATCGACCAGCTGACGATGATGGTCACGGGCGATGGCAAGATCTCGCCCGCCCGGTTCAAGAACTCGGTCCACAACACGAGCGCGGGGATCTTCTCCATCGCGCACGGGAACAAGGGCATGACGACAAGCCTGGCAGGCGGTCCCCTGACGGTGGCGCATGCGTTGCTGGAGGCGTTCGGGATCCTCGACGATGGTGGGTCGCAGGTGCTTGTCGTGGTCGGTGACGAATCCCTGCCGGAGCCGTTGTCGCAGCTCAAGCAGTGGCCCTCGTTCGCCGCGGCATGGGTGCTCGGACGTGAGGCGCCCGATGACGGCACGCCACGCGCCCGCCTTTCGGGGCTGTCGGCGACCCCCGCCGATACCCCGGTTCCTGCCTCGCTTCCCGATGGGTTGCAGCACCACCCGTGTGTGCCCGGCTACCACTTGATGGCGGCGATCGATCGCGCCGAGCGAGAGGCCAGCGCAGGCTCGAAGCGGCTCGGACTCGGTTCGGACGACGACGAGTTCTGGTCCGTGGCGGTGGGCCGATGAACGAGGCGACACGGAGCGCCGAGCCGTTGCCCGCGCCCGCGCAGCTGCTGCCCCACGGGCCATCGATGGTCTTCATCGAGCGCATCGTGGAGCGCGGCGAAACGCATGTCGTGTGCGAGGTCGTCCCCGGAACCAACGACGCGTCTCACGCGCGCGACGGCGTCATTCCGGCAACGATGAGTGTGGAGTACATGGCCCAGACGGTGAGCTTGTACGCGGGCCTTCGCGCACCACCCGGGCAGCGTCGCGAGGTTGGCTATGTGATCGCCGTCCGGGCGCTCAAAGTGCGCGCTCCCAGCTTCGCGCTCGGCGTGCCGCTGAAGGTCCGCGCGCAGTGGCAGTGGGGCGAGGACCGCCTCGGTCGGTTCGAGACGTCGATCTCGCGAGGCGACGAGACGATAGCCTCAGCGTTCATGAGCGTGTACCGGCCGACCCCCGAGGAGATGGCATGACCCAAAAACCGTACGCACTGATCACAGGAGGAAGTCGGGGGATAGGGGCCGCCATCGCCTGCACGCTTGCGGCCGACGGTTTTCCTGTCTTGCTCAACTACCTTCGCAACACCGAGCGCGCCCAAGCGGTCGTCGACAAGATCGAGGCTGCAGGCGGGAGCGCTCGCCTGTGTCCGTTCGACGTTCGAGACACCAAAGCGTGCCGTGATGCGCTGCAGGCCGAGGTCGACCAAGGCAACCACATCGGTGTCGTGGTCAACAACGCGGGCGTGCTGCAAGACGGGCCATTCCCCTCGATGGAGCTCGACGCCTGGGAGTCGGTGACGCGCACCACGTTGGATGGCTTCTTCAACGTGACCCAGCCGCTCGTCATGCCGATGGCGCGCAAGCGGTGGGGCCGGATCGTGAATATCGCGTCGGTCTCCGGGGTCATCGGTGTACGTGGCCAAGCCAACTACTCCGCGGCCAAAGCGGGCCTCATCGGCGCGACGCGCAGCCTGGCGCAAGAACTCGCAAAACGTAAGGTCACCGTGAACGCGGTGGCCCCCGGACTCATCGAGACTGAAATGATCGCCAACGTCGAAATGGAGCACGTGCTGCCACGGATTCCCGCGCGTCGCCTAGGGCAACCCGAAGAGGTCGCGGCGCTGGTGCGGTTTTTGGTCAGCGACGAGGCGGCGTACATCACCGGCCAGGTGATCGGCATCAACGGGGGGCTCGCGTGAGCCCGCGTGTCGTCATCACGGGGGTCGGGGTCACAAGCCCCATCGGCCACTCAATACCCGAGCTCACCGAGGCCCTTCGCGACGGACGCTCCGGCATTCGACCCGTTCCCGAGTGGGCCGACGTGGGGCAGCTGGGCTGTCGCGTCGCCGGGCCCGTCGAAGGCATCGACCTCAAGGGGCGGTGGCCCCGCAAGAAGTCCCGCACGCTAGGGCGGGTTGCCGCACTGGCCGCGTTTTCCACCGAGCTGGCCATCGAAGACGCAGGACTGTCGACCGATGATCTCCACGGGGATGAGGTCGGGCTGGCATACGGATCGACCCATGGGTCGTCATCGGCGCAAGAGGTCTTCTGCCGCTCGCTGTTCACCAACAACAGCCTGGCGAGGATCCCCTCGAGCGCCTACCTCAAGTTCATGAGCCACACCTGTGCCGCGAACTTGGCGTCGTTCTTTGGGATCCGCGGGCGGGTGCTCTCCACCTCGGCTGCATGCGTGAGCGGCAGTCAGGCCATTGGTGCTGGCTTTGAGTCGATCCGCTCGGGGGCGACCGACATGATGGTGTGCGGTGGCGCCGAGGAGCTGCACTTCATGCACGCGGGCATCTTCGACATGCTCTACGCCGCGTCGACCAAGCACAACGACGCGCCCGACACCACGCCGCGGCCCTACGATCGCGACCGCGACGGACTCGTGGTGGCCGAGGGCGCAGGCACGGTTGTGCTCGAGACGCTCGAGCGCGCGCAGGCACGTGGGGCCCGCATCCACGCCGAGTTGCTCGGATACGGCACCAGCTGCGACGGCACCCATCTGACGTTCCCGTCGGTCGACGGGATGAGCCGTGCCCTGGCGCTCGCGATGCGGTCGGCGAAGATAGGCCCCGCCGACATCGACTACATCAACGGGCACGGCACGGCGACCAAGGCCGGAGACATCTGCGAGAGCGCGGCGACACTGGATACGGTCGGCGCAACAACCCCCATCAGCTCCACCAAGGGCCAGATGGGGCACACGCTAGGGGCGTGCGGCGCGATTGAGCTCGCGGTGTGTTTGGCGATGATGGAGGCCGGCTTCATCGCGCCCACGCGCAACCTCGAGGTGGTCGACCCTGAGTGTCGGGACATCGACTTTGTCAAAGGCGAGCTTCGGGAGGCCACCTTGGACACTGTCATGACCAACAACTTCGCCTTTGGCGGAATCAACACCTCGCTCATCCTTCGCCGCATGGCGTAGCCCCGCCATGTCCGACACCAACGATTTCAATCGCGACAGTGTCGCCGCGCGTGCCGCCGCCCAGGCGCTTGCGTTTGGTCCGCTCGTCTTTCAGGCCGCCCGCGTGCTGCGGGATTCGGGTGCGCTGAGCGAGCTGATGAAGCGGCGCGACACGGGGGCAACCGACGTCGAGGTGGCCGAGTTCGCACAGATGTCGCTGTACTCCGCGCGCGTGCTCCTAGAGGCCGCGCTGGTCGCGGGCATGCTCGAGCTGGAGGACGGTCGCTACCGGATCACGCTCATGGGCCGCATGGTCCAGCGCGACCGCATGACACGAATCAACATGGATTTCGTGCATGACGTTTGCTACCAGGCCGGCTTTCATCTGGAGGCCTCCCTGCGAGAGGGGCGACCGGCTGGCCTGGCCGAGCTGGGCCCTTGGCCGACGATCTACGAGGGACTCTCCGAGCTCCCCGAGCAGACCCGCAAGAGCTGGTTTGCCTTTGACCACTACTACTCCGATGCATCGTTTGGCAGCGCGCTGCCCAAGGTGTTCGCGGCGCGCCCCGCCAAGCTCCTGGACGTGGGCGGCAACACGGGCAAGTGGGCCCTGGCGTGCTGTCAGCACGACCCCGACGTGCAGGTCACGATCATGGACCTGCCCGGTCAGCTCGACGACGCGCGGCGGGTGACGGCCGACGCGGGCTACAGCGAACGCGTCATGCTGCACGCGGGCAACCTGCTCGACGCCCGAACCGCAATGCCCACGGGCTTTGACGCGGTGTGGATGAGTCAGTTCCTCGACTGCTTCAGCGAGCCGGAGATCCTGCAGATCCTCCGCCGTGCCGCCGACGCGCTTGCACCCGAAGGCCGCCTGCACATCATGGAGACGTTTTGGGACCGCCAGCCCAACGCGACCGCGCGTTACTGCGTCGTGGGGACGTCGCTGTACTTCGCTGCCGTGGCCAACGGAAACAGCAAGATGTACCACTCCGAGCGCTTGTTCGACCTGCTGTCGCAGGCCGGCTTCGAGGTCGTCGAGGAGACCGACGGCCTGGGGTTTGGGCACACGCTGCTGACCAGCCGGCTGCGCAAGTAGGGGCGGCTACAGCACCTGGAAGTCGCTGGTCTGCAGCGTCAGCGTGTAGCCGAACCATTCGTTGGTCAGCGTGATGTTCGGTGGCCGCTCCCCAGGGACGTAGCCCCCCTCGTACGCGACGACCACGTCACCCTTTGGTTTGCGGTCTCGCCGAGCGTAGCGGCGCTCATGGAGCTTGCCGCCCAGCCAGCGCTCGCGGACGAGCTCGTCGCCCATGCGCGCTTTGTGCCAGCCGTCGTCCAAGGGGCCGTCGGGCAGCCCCATCATGAACGTGCGCTGCACGTCGAGCAGGATGAAGCTCGGATCAAAGGGCAGGTCGCGCGGGACGAACTTCTCGACGCGCACGTCGAGCCCCGTCTGCTCGACGAGGAACGCGCGCGAGCCATACGGCGTCAAGGTGAGCACCAGCAGGACATCGCCCTGCTTTTGCACGACAGCGTCGAACGCCACGTTGCGCTCGCCGTACCTGCCCTCGATGTGTTGGCGGATGACGTAGTCCTGCGCGACCGACTTGGGGTTGAGCAGCTCGCCCGGATACGTCCCAGGCGGGACGGGCGGTGCGCACGCTATGCCTGCGCCCAACCCCAGGGTGAGCGCGCACGCAAGCATCCGTGTGCGTAGCAGTGAGGGGCGACGCGGGCTCATGATCGTTCTCCGTCTCTGCGCAGGGTTGCCGCGACGGGGGCGGTCACCAGGGCGCACAGGACTCCCACGACGATCGAGCGTCCGACCGAGGCAAGGGCAGGGTTGTCGCTCATGGCCAGCAGCCCGAACGACAGCACGGTCGTCAGGCCGGCCATTAGCGTGCTGGCCATCGTGACGCCGCGCTCGGCCCGATCGTTGCGGCTCTCGACCATAAACACTCCGTAGTCCGCCCCAATGCTGCACACGAGCAGGAGCGAGGCCCCGTGCACGAGGTTGGCGGTGCCGTCGACCCAGCCCGCCACACCGACGACGCCCATCGCCCCCGCCAGCGCGGGCAGGAAGGCGGCGATCGTGGGGCGGACCTGGCGGTAGCGCAAGAAGATCAACACAAACACCGCCGCGAGCCCCGCGGTGAGCATCTCGATCATTTCGATGCGGTAGCGGCCATAGGCGCGGTCGAGGAACTCCTGCTGGTCGAAGCGCTGGACCCCTTCCATCGCGTCAAGTTCGTCCCGCAGCGGCGCAGACAGATCGCCGCGCAGCCAAGTGACCACCACGACACGGTCTTCGAGCTCGACGACAAAGGGGCTCACGACGGGCCAGACCGAGGTGCCTTCGAGGTCGGCAAGCACGAGCGGTTCGGCGGTGGGCTTGGCGAGCTCCTCGAAAAACGCTCCAAACACGCCCGGCCGGAATCCCTCGGCCGCGAACCCAGCCTCGAAGGCTTTGGCGAATGCGGGGGACTGAAACCGAGCGAGGTTCTCTTGTTGGGTGGCGACCGCGGGCAGCCATGGGTGCACGGAGCGGTAGCCCTCCAGCTCGCCCGCACGATGGCTGCGCTGCAGTGCCGCGTGGACCGCATCGTTGCGTGCCAGCGCCTCCTGCAGGTCGCTGCCGTTGGCCAGCACCGCGCGCGACTTATCGACCGCGCCCGTCAGCTCGCGAACCCGGGTGTCCTCGGCGAGGACGGCAGCGGGCGGGTCGTACAGGGCGCGCAGCCCGTCGGACCACTGCAGCGGGACCAAGCCCGCGGCGCCCACCAGCACCACCACCACAAAAAAGACCCACGCACGCGCCGCCCGAGCCTCGACACCGTCCAGGGTGCGCTCGCTCCAGGCGATGAGGCGCGTGCGCAACGACCGGGGCGGCAACGCCGTAAAGAATGCGGGCACCACCAGCACGGTGACGACCAGCGACCCCGTGATGCCGACCGCGCCAAACAGCGCCAGCTCGCGCATGCCGGGGAATGTGGTCAGGGCAAGTCCGCCCAAGCCGACCACGGTGGTCGCGGCGCCCAGCGTCAGGCCTGGCCGGACCCATGCGACGACTTGCGACGGTGTGCGCGAGCCCGGGTGGCTCAGGTGAAACATGAGGTGCACCGCGTAGTCGACCCCGACACCCAACAGCGCCGATCCGAACGCGAGGGTCAACCCGTGCACCTCCTGCACGAGCAACGTGCACGCCAACACGCCGCCGCCAACCCCGAGCACGACGGGCGCAAAGGTGACGACGATCGCACGCAGCTGCCCGAACAGGAGCAGGAACATCACGATGATGCTCACCGTCGACACCACCGAGACGCGGGTGACGTCGGCACGGGTGCTGCTCTCGATAGCGATTGAGAACTTGGCGAGGCCGCTCTGGCTGAGCACCGCGTCTGGGTCTATCTCGGCCTGGATCTCCTGCATGATCGCGTGCAGGTCGGCCTGGAGCGCGGCCTGCGGCTCGGACGAAAACGCCGAGCTCTTGGTGCGAACAAACAGGACGGCGGCCGCGCCACCACCGACGATGAACTGGCCATCTTTGGTGGCGAGTTGTCCGCCGCCGCCCTCGCGCAGCCCGGTGAGGAACTCGGTGAACAGCAGCAGCGGGTCCGAGGGAGCCAGCGCGCGCAGCAATGGCCCCTTGGGCCCCCCAAGCGCGCGCTTGAGGTCGGCCGCCTCCGCCCGCAGGGCGTCTTCGTCCAGGCCTTGGGTCGGGCGCGCCATGTAGGCTCGGCGCGGCAGGTACGTCTCGCGGAGCGTGGTCTCGAGCTCCGCATCGATGCCGCTGCGCACCCACTCGATCTCGGGGTGCGCCCGAAGCTCGGCGGACAAGTGCTTGGCCGAGGCCACCGCCTTGGGCCCTTGGACCACCATCACCGAGGTGCGTGTCAGCGACGACGCCGCCAGCGCTCCGGAGACGTCCGAGAGCTTTCGGTCCGCCTCCGAAGGGATGAAGTGGCGGATGTCGGTCACCACCTGCAGGCGTAGCGCAGCCCAGGTGCTGAGCGCGGCCATGACGACCACGACCGCCAACGCGATACGTCGGGCCCGGGACATGCTTGCGTCGGGGCCGATGGCGCTCATGCCGGGGGCGCAAACAGGCGGGCCGCTTCGTCCTCGGAGTAGCGGCGCGTGGGGTCGACGTCGACGAAGTGCGTGTCGGAGACGTCGCCCGTGGACTCCTCGACCACGAGGCGTTCGACCGTCTCGCCGTCGCCGCTGACCGTCATCTTGGTGACGATGCGCGCCATGGCCTTGGAGCGGGGCCGCAGGGTCAGGGTCCAGTGGTCTGCCGAGTCGTGCGCCAGCGAGAGCTCAAAGTGGGCATCGAGTGCTTTGCGGTCTCCCGCCAGCAGCGATCGAAAACTGCCCACAAACGATTGCACGGCCGGATGCGAGCCCAAGTCGACACGCTCTGGCGCGGCGGCCCCCTCGCGCAGCCAGATGGCGTCGCTGAGCAGCAGCACTTGGCTGGCGTGCGGGGCATCGATCGTGCGCAGCAGTCGACCGGGCGGGTGGTAGTGCAGCGTGCCGTGGTTGACCAGCGGCACTGCGAGCAGCCCGATGGTCTTGGATTCGGTGAAGCGCGCGTACAGGCCGGGCATCGCGTTGAAGCGCGCCATCAGCTCGTCGATGGGGTCCGCGGCGGCAGGCTCCGCTGCGATTTCGGCGGCGGGGGTGGCCGCGTCGACCGGTGTGGGGTCCCCGTGTGCCGGGCCGGGCCCGATCACCATGGTCGCTGCTGCGACCACTCCCACTATCCACGTCTTGGCACCCATACGCTCGTCTCGCTTACGCCAGCCTAGCAAAGCGCGTCCTACTCGCCCAGCGCCCAGAAATCGTAAAAGTTGAACCAGTTGGTGGGCTCCGCTCGCGCGAGCGCCTCGAGACGCTCGGCATACAGGCCGGCAAACTTCAGCAGCCCGGCTTTGCGATCTTTGCGCGGTAGGTCCACACGCTCTGCAAAGCGCTCGGCGTGGATGGAGTACCGGTTCCCGCCCCGATACAGCGCCGCCACGAAGTACACAGGGCAACCCAGCGTTGCGGCGAGAACATAGGGCCCGGCGGGGAGTCGAGCGTCTTGCCCCATGAACGGCACAACCACCGAGCGTTCACCCGCCGTGCAGCGGTCGGCGAGAACACACACGTGCTCGCCGGCCTCGAGTCGTTTTCGGATCTCGAAAATCGCATCGAGGCGCCCTTGCCCCAGGTCGATAAGGCGCGCGGCCAGCTCAGGATTGAGGCGCTCGAGCGCGTCCATGAACATGCGAGAGCCCGCCGTGTTGACCACCGCGGTCACGCGAAGATCCGTACCCCGCGCCATGCCGGCCATCGCCTCGAAGCTGCCGACGTGCGCGCCGAGGAGCAGGGCGCCCTTTGGGCTCGCGCGCAGCTCGTCGAGAAGCTCCGCGGGCCCGGTATCAAACTCGAAGCCGCTGGTCTTGCCCTGCACCAGCAGCAGCCGATCGAGCGCGACCTGGCCAAAGCGGAGCAAGTGCCCAAAGACAGCGCGGCGATCGGCGGGGTGGCCGATCCGAGTCAGAAACGCACGCGAGGCTCGGCGCGCGGCCCTGGACAGCACGAAGTAGTACAGCATCACGGGCCACAGCACCGCGCGCGCGACGGCCCGGCCACCGAGCGTCACCGCCCACACAAAAAAGTGGATGCCCAGGGCCGACCCGCGCTCGGGAATGGCGAGCCACCGTGACGGGCGGCGTGCGAGGGGCTCATTCATGGGCTGCGCGTCGCCACAATACCGACGCGACGCAGGGGCCATTGGATGGCAGACCACGCCCATCGCACGATGGCCAGCGTGACCAGCCGGGTGTGCATCCACGTGATGAGCAGATTGTCGCGCCCCATATGAAAGTGCGAGACACCTCCGTCGGCGGCGTCGAGGTAGCGGACGGGGGTGGGCAGGTTGATGACCGGGGCACCGGCCCACCGCATGCGGACCGCGACCTCGAGGTCGTAGTCCATGCGATTGCCCCGGACCTTCGCGGCACACGCAGCCGGGACGGGGTAGACCCGAAACCCGCACTGCGGGTCGTCTATCGCCGTGCTGGCGGTCTCGATCTTCGTCCACAGGCTTGTGAACCAGTGTCCGAATCCCCGCATCGGCGCCCGCGATTCGTCGAACTGCGGGGTGCCCAACACCAGGGCCTTCGGGGCCTCACGGGCCGAGGCCAAAAAGCGCGGGATGTCGCTCAGCTCGTGCTGTCCGTCTGCATCGACCTGGAGCGCGTGGGTGAACTCCCGCCGGTTCGCCTCGGCCAGGCCCGACTTCATCGCGGCGCCCTTGCCCTGGTTGGCGGTGTGACGCACCAGCACCACCCCGGGCTTGGCGCCGACGCGGTCGAGCACGGAGCGGGCAGGCTCGTGCGAGCCATCGTCCACCACGATCACCGTGGGCACGTGCCGACAGACCTCGTCGATGACCCGTTCCACCGTTTGCGGGTTGTCGTACGTTGGCACGACTGCGCAGGCGTGGAACGTGCTCACTCGGGCAAGCCTTTGGCGTCGTCACAACCAAACGCGAGACTCCCGGTGGCGCAGACGGTGTCTTGCACAAGCATCGAGAACTTCACGGTGTCCGAGCGCAGTCGTGTGAGCCGCATGTGCACCTGGGAGCCTGGGCGAATGGGCGCTTTGAACTTGATGTTCGACGCGCCCTCCCAGGGGCCCAGGTCGGGCCACACTCGATGCGCGCGCGTGACCAACTCCCCCATTTGGGAGAACGCGGGCAGGAGCGGCGAGCCTTCGAAGTGGTCGGCAAACAGCGGCATGTCCTGGGGGGCGTGCAGCACAAAGACACACTCGGGTTTGGACCCACGGGCCACCCAGTGGTGACTCTCTTCGACGAGTGTGTTGGGTTCAGGCTTCATGGCTCCCCGGAGGCGGAAACACGCGCGCGAGCAGGCGGTCGTGCCACCAGCGCCCATAGTCTCGAAACTTTGCCTTGCGCACCACGTACTCAAGAGTGAACAGCGCGCCGATGAGCACATAGGCGACGAGCCCCGTATACAGGGTCCACCAGGCCACTGGGGCTGCTGCAGCCAGAGCGAGCGTGATGGTGATGTTGAGCACAAAAAAGCAGCACCACACGATCGTGACCCGACGGCAGTACGTGACCTTGTCGGGCGTCAGGTTTGGATCGCTGCGGCGGGCAAACCGCTCGACCATGCTTTGCTCGGCCCACAACGACAACGCGAACATCGCCAGCATGCCGCCGCTGACCATCACGGGGACGGCCTTGACGTAGATCCCTTGGCGGAGCAGCGCGCCCATGGCCAGCAGGCCCATGGCCAGCAGGGGCCACGCAGGCACGCTCGATGGACCCTGGGCCGAGCGACTCAGCGCCCAGCGCAACCCCGTGAGCACGGCCAGGAGCGCGAGCAGGGCAATGCTCAGGATGTGCGGTGGCCAGTGCTGCAGGCCGAGGTAGACGACCAGCGGATAGCTCAGGGTGAGGGCAACCCAGACGACCGTTAGCGCGACCCTCACAACACGCCGGGCCTCAGCCGCTCTTGTCGACTCGCAGTGTCATCACCAGATCGACGACATCGCCGACCGTCCGGAGCTCGCGCAGTGCCTCTTCGGCCACCTTGCTCCCCGTGAACTCTTGCAGCTGCACCGCCAGATCGATGGCATCGATCGAGTCGAGATCGAGATCGGTGAACAGGTGCGTCTCGGCCGTGATCGTCGCCGCGTCGAGCTCGAACATCTCGGCCATTTTGGCGACCAGAAGAGCAAAGACTTCCGGTTTTGTTTGCGGGATCGACATGGGGGCGCTCTTTTCAGGGCACGGCTCGGTGGGAATCGACGTATTGGGCCAGCACGCGCACCGATGCAAAAATCTTGGGGCCGGCTTCTTCGCTGGGCTGGATCTTCACCCCGAAGCGACGCTCGATGGCGATCGCCAGCTCGAGTGCGTCGATCGAATCCAGCCCGAGCCCTTCGCCAAACAGCGGTGCCTCGACCTCGATCCCGTCGGGAGCGACGTCTTCGAGCATGAGGGCCTCGACGATGAGCCGCTGCAGTTCACCTTCTAGTTCGGTGTTCATGGTCAAAACCCGCGCGACGGAGGGTGTCGTGCACAACGGCCTAGGGGGCCTGAGTGACGGGCTGTAACAGATTTTGGATCGTCTGGGTAGCCGCCTTCGTGCCCGTACGGCCCCCCGGCACGTCCTGGGGGGGAAACTGCCGCATCGAGTAGCGGGCACACACCAGCGGCATCCGATGTAGCGGTATTTCGCGGGCCAGCGTACGCGGGGTACACGCCACCTGCACGGGAATCACCGGAACCCCGGCCCGGGCAGCGATCTCGAATGGACCCCGTCGAAAGGGGAGTCGACCGACCATCGTCGACCGTCGGCACTCGGGAAACGCCAAGATGCTGTAGCCGCGCGATAGGCGATCGACCGCCTCGGTCAGCATGCGTTCGTGGGCGCGGACAGATCCGTCGTGTCCCGCCGGGATGTACCCGCACAGCTTTGCCAGCCCGAAGATGAGTGGGCTGTCGTAATACGATTGCTTGACCAGGCAAACCACATCGCGAAACCGCACCATCATGACCAGCGTGTCCAGCAGGCACGGGTGATTGCAGACGATGACGCACGGCTCAGTGGGTGTGACGCTCTCGGAGAGCCGCCATTCGGTTTTGAACAAACGAAGTGCAGCCAGCAGCCCTAGGAACACACGCAAACCGAGCCGCAGCACCGACTGGCACCTCCGGATCGCGTTTTCACGACCTGGGCTAAACAGCCAAACGAGCGGCAGCACCACACAAGACAAGAAACCGCCCCCGACGCCGAAGAACGCAAAGGACAGGACGGTCCGCAAGTAGTGTGACGCGCGAGCCAGTGTCTACTCGTACCACGCGGATCCGACGGCTGTCATGAGTGGGGTGGGGGGCCTGCGGCGTGGGTTTTTGCCTAGCGGGAGCGGGTGCCGTCGCGTGCGCCGCCGGAGTGCAGGCGCTCCGAGGCGGTGATCCACAGGCGCACGATGGACCACGAGCAGAAGTCCCAACCCAGGCCGGGCTCAACTGAATATGCGAGGGCTCGGGCCGCCGGTTGCGGCGGTCCACGTCGCTGGTAAGACCAACGCCCCCATGCACGGCTCGTGTCGAGACGCATCAGGTCGCGCTATCTGTTGCCGAGATCGCGGAGCGAATCCGTGACAGCGCAAACGTCTTCTCCGATGGCCGACTGGACACGCGG
>Ga0316189_10001869_pt1 | contig 20847 bp, 38 predicted proteins | sample LowCovwburrow_MG_FD_204930 | JGI IMG/M metagenome (GOLD analysis project Ga0316189, IMG submission 204930) | Coastal sediment microbial communities from Maine, United States - Lowes Cove worm burrow | ecosystem: Environmental > Aquatic > Marine > Coastal > Sediment | place: USA: Maine... | reverse complement strand
AAATATGTGATGCCGAAGATAAAGAAAACGAGAAGAGCACAGATGAATATAATTCAAAGCCTTGTGAGTTTTGTGGGCATGATAAGCTTGTTAAGAAATTTAGAAATGTTGTAGGCGAAATAAAATGCGAGACAACTGGTCATTTTAGTTTATTTGGAGGAAGCATACACGGATACATTGATGGAAGAACAGAGACTTTGCCAGTTCTAGCTTGTGTTAGCTGTGGTGGAGAAAGAAAAATTGAAACTTGGAATTACACGCATGAAAGTGAGCAATTTTGGAGTGACATGCACTACTTTTATTTTGATTTCTATAAAGAAGATATAAAACCAGAGATTGAAGAAATCTATTTAAAAAATCCAGTTGATACAAAAAGATATATGCTCGATAATGAGGAATATAACAATACCTTTTACAATGTCCTCGCTCGTTTATCAGTTAAAGAGTGGAAAAAGGCTGGATTTAATTTTGATAATGTGGAGTATGTTGAAAAGACTTACTTTTCTGACTTTGACATTTTTAAATGGTTTCCAAAGAAGAAACCAGTAATAAAAGGGTGGTAAAAACCATGAGGGGGATAAAATGATAGTACTAATATGTTGGAAATGTGGAAAAAGTAGTTATCTTGAGCTAGAAAATCCAGAAATAACAACAAAACAAGTCATATGCAAAGCATGTGGTAGGAAGAAGGTAAGAACCTTTGAACTAAAAACACCCCGTCAAGGATGGGAAAAACAATAACCTAAGGGGAGTTCATCGTAACTCCCCGCTAATTTTAAATTTATGGATGAACAAAATGAAAAAACTTTAAGCAAGGATGATCTCCCAGAATTAGAACTAGAATTATCTAAAATGAAAGCAGAGATAAATAGGTCAGAAAATAGAGGATCTATAATCAATGTAAAGTTTTATGGAAACACAAGATTAAAAAGAAGACCTATTATACAATATAGTTTAGATGGAAAGTGTATAAATTCTTTTTCTTCAATGCACAGTGCGTCAAAGATAACTAATACTTCTACTCAATTAATATGGAAATGTTGTAATAACCTAGGAAAAACTGGTGGAGGGTTTATTTGGAAATATCGTGATTTAATAACCTCTTGACCGCAGGTGCTTGACTTTTATGTTTTCGTATGGTATAATGTAACTAAATACCGAACTGGAAAACGGTTATATGAGCTCTAAGAAAGAAATCACTTTATTGGTGGTTTGGTAATATTGTTAAACTAGAGCTTAACTCTTCCAGACCAAACCCTAATAAAGTGCTTTTTTTGTTTGTTAATAGGGGCATTGCCTAAGACTATATAAAGGTGTATGATACTGAATAGAGATGTCTTCTCTCCCCCTATTAGTGAATAAAATTATTACCAAATTGGATAGGTGGCGGAATTGGTAGACGCATAAGCATTAAACGTAAATGATGATAGCGAGCAAGTCTCAGTAACAAACTATACTCGTTGCAGGTTCGAATCCTGCCCTATCCACATAATTAATTAAAAATAAGTGTATGAATCACAAAATAAAAAAAGAGTCAGCTAGAAAAATGATGACTCAAGAAGAAATATCAAATAATACTCCGATGTTTGAAAGTAAAGCATGGAAAGAAAGAAAACTAGCTAAAGCTAAAAAACAATCAGAACAAGGTAAAAAACATGCACACATTGAGAAAAAAGATTATGGAAAAATTATAAAAGCAGATACTATTTCAATAAATGTGTAACTCCTAACAAGGTAGAACTAATTATATATTAGTTGGTTCTATCCTCGTTGAGACCGTACCACCTGTCAAGATCATGAGGGGCTATTGCAGAAATATTGATTTTTCAATTTTTTAATTTTTATTAAAGGATAAGAGAAGAATAAGTAAGAAGTAAAAGCAATACATACAACTGAATACACCTACCTATACCAATACCCCAGAGGAATAGAATACCAGTCATAACTAGAAACACCGACCATACTGCAAATGCCAAAGGAGAGGGGTTATAAGGTTCCCTATACAACAAGATACAAATAATTAATAAACAAAACATGAAAAGAAAACCAACAAAGAAAGAAATAGATAGAACTAAAAGATGGAGCCATAGAATTGGAGTTAAAGAAAAACAAGTTAAGTATATTGATAAAGAAAAAATAAGATTAGGATTTAAATCAAGAAATGGGACATTGGACTACATAATAAACACTTATAAGAAAAATGAAAACGCATAAAGAACTAATAAAATATTTTTGGGATGGCTTTGGGGGGAAGAAAACTAAAGGTAAAAAATATTCAAGAGAATTAAAAGAGGAGATTGTAAAATTATTTTCTAAAATTATCTTGATTAAAAATGATCATGATATTGGGAGTAAAAGAAGATATTTCAGTGCAAACAAATATGATATTCACAACATGGAGTATTATGATAATTGTTTTATCTGCTTAGAGAAAGGCGATGTCAGACATCACTTAATCCAATTAGGTCAAGGCGGGAGTAATGATAAAAGAAATATAATAACATTATGCAATAGTTGCCACATCAAAATACATCCTTGGATGACTAAATATTATTCAAAGAAAAAGTATAAAAAGAAAAAGCCAGGTAAGCCATGGTCAGCACAAATTAGAAAGATTAAAAAAGAGGGTAAAATAGCAATGATTTGACAAAAATAAAAAGATGGTATATAATTAATTTATCAGGTTAGTAACGGTAATTTAACAGCTTAAGAATCTTAAGTGCTTTCTAAAACTGTTAAAACATAACTAAGTAACACGTATTGCACGGTTATTCTGTTAGGTGTCTGTTAAGTGAAAGGGGAACAATTAAATAATCTATCGCTCATACGCCTTACTTCATACATTGAAGGAGTTGAATGAGTTGAATATCTTCACTCGAGAATACAGTATAGCTTAGCGGCTAGTATTAACAGTAGGTTGCGGATGGAATAGCCATATACTCAACTTAGCCCCATCTCATAACATTGACATGGGTCAAGCCTCCCAGTGAACAAAGGTATTAAACATGTGATGTTAGGGCGTAGTAGTGATAGATTATTTAATAGAATAAATTGAGAAAATGGTCGATGTTTTTTCAAAAATTTGGTTAAGTTTGGTTAAGTAAGGTTAATTTATAAATAGATAATAATAAAAATATGCAAGTAACAAACACAAATGGATCAGCTCAAATCGTTAAAATGGGATCAAGTGAGAATCCTAAAATTGATTTAGTTGAAGGAATGACAGTTGGACAGGTTTTTGAAGAGGCTGGAGTTTCTTTTGTTGAAGGAAAAATCTTCTGCGAAGGAACTGAGGTTAAAGCTGAATACGGAGCTCAGGACGGAGATATTTACACAATCCACGCAGAAAAAGTAGACGCTGGAAAATAAGATGTAGATAAGACTATAGGGCTAGATGATCGACCTGTCTAGCCCTTAGTTTATTCTATATTAAAAAGTTTTTAAAAAATAAATTATTGATTATGATCATACCAGAAAAAATAAAAGAGCCAAGAAGTAAAAAGTTTTCAGAATTTAAAGATAGGATAGAAAATATTGAAACTTTATCAAAAAAATCTGAATTACTTTTACTAAATTATGCTGAAAGGATAAATGGATTGAAAAGAGTTTTTGATACTACAATAGAATACATAACTGAAATGTTTAATGAAGGATTGAAAACTAATTTAGCTTTGATAGAAAGCAGAATTTCATTTAAAAAAAAGAAAAAAACGGTAGAGTTTAGTATTGGAAAGATAAAAAACATGAGTGGAATAAAAGACTGTTTCATGGAAAAAGAAACTTTATGCGTTATTACAGAAGAGGTTGAACACAAAACATACAGGGGGAAAGCAGCTAGCACGGATCTCAAATATATAATGCCTAGTTACAAAATAATTTATTCTTTAAGAGAAATTAACGATTTTACATATGAAAAAGGCATTGAAGAGGAATATAAAATTAATAATATAAAGATTACGTTAGGATACAGAGTTCAGTTAGCTGATGAAGATCATATTAGTATGTTTTCAGAAAAGGAGAAGTTTAAAAACAATCAAGAGTATCTTACAGGTGTATATCAGTCACCATATCAGAACGCATTCAATGTTTCTACAAAAAAAGATTATATTGGATGTGGAGACGTGTGTTTTGGAGATTCAGACACTGAGCAAAGAAAACATTTATTAAATTTAGATTTGATTTCACATTTATTAGGATTATTACAAACATTATATACAGAAGACACGACAGGTAGAGGATATTCAAGCTGGAAGTATATAATTTCATATGAGAAGTCACTTGAAAAAACTATTCAACTTAAAGAAAAGATTGGAGATTTCGAAGGAGTTTATAGATATAGACTAGATGATTATGGTGATGTAAAGTGTTATATAGAAGAAAATTGGTATGAAAATTATTTAACAGTAGTATTGAATGAAGATTCGGCAGACAGACCATCTGCTCATTATGATGAAGTAAGAATACGAAAAATAATTTTTGATGGATCCAGTGTGGGATATTTTGATCTTGTGTTTCATAATGGAGATGAGCCTATATCTCAAAGAGATATTTCTATTAAAGAAATAAAAAGTATAGAAACACCGAATGGATCTCTAACAGCAGACGAGTTTAATCAAATTATTAAAGAAATATATGAAAGTGATACTGCCGTTGTCAGTGAAGGATAAGTTAAAATGTTATGTAGAAGGAGTTGACGCTGAAATATCTGGAATTGGTAAAATAGAATTTTCAGAAGATGGTAGTGAGTGTAGAATAATTGAAATAGAAATTTTAACTCAGGAAGTTTCATCAGCGACAGCTTCATTAGAAGGCTCAAGCTTATCAAAGTTTATAACAGAAAAAACAAGAAAAGGAGAGAGTTTAGAAGGTTGGAATTTATGGTGGCATTCACATGACACTATGGGAGTATTCTGGAGCGGGACTGATACTGGGACAATGGATGGAAACCCGATGGGAATGCCGTTTATGCTTTCATTAGTAACTAATAAATCAAACGAATTCCATTGTAGATTCGATGTATATGAGCCTACTAAGATGCACTTAGATGATTTAGATTTTGAGATAGAGTATCCAAAAGAAATAGACGACAAGATTGAAGAAGCAAAAACTACAGTAAAAGATGCTCAAGCTTTTTTAGATACGATTGAAGATAGAAGTTATACTGAGGAAAGTGAGGAGTTGAAAGAATTTGTTGATAAAGACATCAAAAAGCATGTTACAAAGAAAGTATATAAATGTGCAAAAATAAAGACTTTCGGAGGAAAGAATTTCAGAGGAAAGAATTTCGGAGGAAAACCTAAGAAATTCAACAAGCAGTTAGAACAAGAAACTAGTATTCAAGGTTATGAAGACTATTCAGGAAAGGAAGATGTTAATAAGTTTGAAGAAAGGATTATCAAAGGATACACCCGTTATGAAGGATATAACCAGTTAGAAGAACATGAAATAGAGGAAGAAGCTAGGAAGTTGGTAGAGGAATACAATGGTTACGAATTAGATATTTTATACGATAGTCAGATTGAATACAATGACATGATTATTATTGAGAGGGCGATTGCGATAAATAATGAAAATTATATTAAATAACACTTACGTAAAAATATGAACACATCAAGAGGCAATGGAATATTTGACCCTACAGAATTCAAAGAGAAGTTAATCCACATTATAGGGCTTGGAAATATTGGATCACATACGGCAGTAGCATTAACACGAATGGGATTTGAGAATTTTGTTTTATATGATTTTGATAAAGCAGAAGATGTTAATATCTCAACACAATCTTTCAATAATGACCACTTAGGTAAGTTAAAGATTGAGGCTGTTAAAGAGCAAATGTTGTCTATTAATCCAGAATGTAAAGTTAGATTAGTTGATCAAGCATTGACAAAGGATTCAGAAGAATTTGAGCCATTGGAGCCTTCTCTGTGCTTTATTTGTGGAGTAGATAGCATAGAAGTCAGGAAAGAACTAAAAGAGCTTATTGAGTCATCAGAATATAGTAATGTTCCAATAATTGACGGAAGACTAGGAAAGGAACAGGTTGAGATATTATTTTCTGAGAATGCTGAGAAATGGGATGTAGATATTGATCAGGAAGATTTAGTGCAAGCTGGATGTGCTGAAAAATATATTGCATACACCCCATTAATGAGTGCAGCATTGTTAAGTAGTACAACAAAAAAGCTTTGTACTGGAGAAGAAATAAAAAAGAATGTTATATTTGAGTTTAAAAGTAACACTTATTTAAAGCTGAACTAAGCTGAACTAAGCTGAACTAAGCTGAAATAACCTTAAATAAACTGAACTAATGAGATGAAAAGCGAAAAACAGATAGAAATATATATAGAACAGATAAAAAAGTCTCTTTCAAAAAATAAGCCTTACACTAGAATTGCAGAAGAAGTCGGGCTTGATAGACGTAAGATAAGTGAGATAGCAAGAAAGGAATTAGGTCATGATCTTGTAAGGCTCCGTGATAAAAGAGAATTAGCTGTTGCTCTAATGATTATTGATGAAAGAGGATCAACATATATCGGTAAAAAACTAGGTTTAAGTAAACAAAGCGTAAACGGCATCAAAAACAATATTATTTGGGAAAAGTATAGTGAATATAATAAACTAAAGTTAAAGTTATGAAGAAAATACACGTAGCCACAGATCAATATTGTTTTGTAGAAGCTGAAAGCGAAAGTGATGAAGAACTAATTGAATTTCACAATAAGTGGAATGAAAAAGGTAAACCACTTACATTTAATAAATCTGGAGTTGTAAAGAAAGAATCAATTCCTACAGTAGTTCCTATAAAAGTAGACTCATTTACAGAAGAATCTAAGATTGTAGAAAAGATAGATCACTCGTTTTATCATGATGGTGAGAAATTATTATCCCCATCATCTTGGATTAAACAGTTTTACAGACCATTTAAACGAGATATGATTTCTAAGGTTGCAGCAAAATCTTACGGAGTTGATCAAAAAGAACTAATAGAATTATGGTCAGAAACTGGAGCTATGGCAATAGATTTTGGTCAGGCTGGGCATAAAGCACTAGAAGTTCACGATAGATTCAAACATTTAGGTGAATCAGCCCATGAAAAGAAAGGATACGATATAAGTATCAGCAAGCACCCTATTCTTAAAAAGATTGTTGAAGAATTTCATAAACTTAATAAAGTAAAAGGAGAAGTTTATCCAGAAGCTCTTGTAACAGATGTAGAAAATGGAATGTGTGGTATAATTGATAGGCTTGTAGTTACTGGTAAAAACAAATGTGTTATTCAAGATTATAAATTCAACACAGGAGTAGAAGAAAAATCAAGCAATCTAAAGCCACTAAAGCCATATAGCAGTTTAGATTCTACAAAGCTTTCAAAATACAGACTTCAACTTAGTTACTATGCACAGATAATGATTAATCTTGGTTGGGAAGTAGAAGGATTGCAAGCATTTGTATATGAGGATGGTTGGAAAATGTATGAGTTTGATAAGTTGGATGTTGAGTTAAATTAAGTTAAAGTAAGCTAAATTAAAAGTATGAAAGGAGATCAAATACAAATAGACGAATCCTCAAGAATTACTATTGACGTAGATAATTATAAACTTGAGTATAGAATCAAAAATTCAAAAAAAGACGGAAGTAAACCAGTTAGAGAATTTAGATGGGAATTAGGGGGTTATTTCCAATCACTGGGGTCTTTAGCCGAAGATTGGCTAGAAAACGCTCCAGCACGCTCAGAAACCTCTGTAAAGACGATTAAAGAGCTGTCGACTCTAATAAGAGCGTCTACTAATAAGATAATCAAAAGTTTAAATCAAAATGAATAAATTTAAAGTTGGCGATAGAGTTAAATATACTTCTGATATGCATACTAAAGGCTATAATAATCCACTTTGGGGAGGAGAGCACGGCTATATAGGCGGGATTATAACATCAGCTTATCCTGGCAGGTGTATGGTTAATTGGGATAATGGAGGAGAAAACTCTTATAGCGATAATGATCTCGAACTACTAGACGAAAAGCCTGAAAAGGCAAAATTAACCGCAAGAGGTAAGAAGGTAGTTGAGGACTATTTCTTAGGGAAAGGAAAGTGGAAAATTGAAGATGGTGAGTTAAGACATGGTGATAGGGTTTCGTGTGATATATATAACCACCGTAGTAATCTAACATATCACATATCAGATGCTATGATTTCTATAGATAGTGGTGAAAATTATAATATTTGCCACAATATTAAAGAATGCATTGGACACGAAGCAGAAGATCTATGTGGTTATGAGTTTAGTTGGGCTTTTAAAAAAACAGAGTCATCTAAAAACGGCGTAACAAACATAAAGAAGATTTAGTAGATTTAATTTAATAAATAAGAATAAATGAGTTTAACAAACAAGAAATTGATTAACCCAGTGGAAAAATATATTTCGTATAATGCCACTGACGGAGTATTTCAATATTACGATAAAGTTAAAGGTGAAAATGTAAAAATTAAAAATCCAATAACATTTACTGATATAGCACAATATAGCACAATTGTTGGTTGGAATGAAGAACAGAAGTCTACAATTTTTGCAAACGAGGTTCTTTCACTTAAAACACCCCTGTCTGTGAAGTTCCAAAAAGGAGGAAATTTAGCAAATGGTTTGTATGCAGAAATTAAGGACAATATCAAAGCTAACGGAGGAAAGTTTGCAGTTTCAGTTTATGCTATCCTTGATAAAGAAATAGTTAAAATTACTTTAAAAGGAGCTGCTCTAGGCGGTTGGTTTAATAAGACTGGCGGAGACGTGATAACTGTTGACAAGTTTATAGAAGAAACTAAAGGAGCTACTAAGTATAAAGTTCCAGTATTCCAAGGAAAAACTATTACAGAAGAAGAAGAGACAGAGATCAGAGAAAATTACAAGGAGTTGTTTGATTATCTTGAGTCGAAAGATCAAAGCCATAATCAGAATCAGGAGTCTGAATCTAATGATACAGAGCGAGAAATCCCAACTATTGAAGTTGATGAAGATATAGAATCAGAGTTTAAAGGTGAAGATGTTGATATAGAATCAGTACCATTTTAATGTTATGTTAGTATAATTAAGTAAAATTAAATAGAATTAAAAAAGTATTATGAAAATATTAGGAATTATGTCAATTGTTGGAGCGGTGTTAGTTGGAATGATCGTATTAAGCTTTGGAATTAAGTTAATCTTTTTTCCAGTTCATACAGCAGAGAATATGGTTAAAACTGCATATGATGCTAACGATAAAATTATAAATGCAGATAATGCAATTTATAACTACGAATGGTTTAAGCAACAAGTTGAGGATATAAAAGCAAAAACAATAATGCTAGATAATGCCTCAATAGCAGTAGATAGTTTTGAACAATCAGCAGGAGAGCGTGTTAATTGGACTTTTGAAGATAAGAATGAGTACAATAGACTAAATACTATTAAATTAGGAACAAAAAACCAACTAGAGCAGATGACGGCAGATTATAATGCTCGTGCAAAAATGGCAACAAGAAACATATTCGAGGATAGTGTTTTGCCAAGTTATATTGATGCATTAACATTTATAAAAAAATAATTAAATAATTAAGATATAATTTAAAAACATATGAAAAAGATTTTAATTTTAGTTTTAGCTGTTAGTTTCTTTACTTTAAGTGGGTGTGAGTATGAAGAGACAACATCAACAGTAGAACAAAAAAGCACAGAAGAAAATCAAAGTAGATTATTGAAAGTACAACCACCAGTTAAGTTGGATAAGTCGTTAGAGAGATCCAATATAAACAAAAGAACCCTACTATGGAATGATGAAAATAAAATTAGTTATGTTTATTTGGTTAGTTATGGTAAAGTAATGGCTTTCTACACAATCAAAGGTAAAGTTTCATCTGTAAATAGTCAAATTACAAACCCCGAACAATTGAAATGGATTGATGGATATAGAACTGGAGGACCAACGACTTTGCCTTCACCAGCAGAAGATGGAAGTTATGGAACAAATGGAGATGGTATTTTCTTTTTCACAACAGAAGGAGTTTATGTCGAGTGGGCAGGTGAATATATGTTAGCAGATCAACCATTAATTTTAACTACTCAACCTCAATTAGTAAGAGAAATAAAATAAATGTTAGAAGAACTTAAAAAAGAATTAGCTAACCTAGACGAAGTTAATTTTGCAATCAAATTGATGAGGGCTAACCGACTCACAGAGGGCGAGGGAGCAGAATTAGAATCTAATATTATTGGGTATTATACTTATTGCATGTCGCAGGACACTGTTTTAAGTGCAAAAGAAGCTGACTTCATGGAGGAAATGCTTAGAAAAGAAGATGAAAACGGTAAAAAATATCCAAAGAATAAGATAGAAATAATGTGGGATGCAACTGACGAAGGAAAAACACGTTATAAGATAGCTAATTTAATAAAAGTTTTGCAAGAGCAGTTGAAGTCAGTTAGGAATTATAATTTTTATTTGAGAAGTGAGAAAAAAATATGATTGAAAATGTATTAGCTATCTTATTATTGCTTGTAGGATTATCTATGATAGCAATAGTTTGTTTTGTAATTTATCAGATATGGAAAGATTAATTAATTAAGAAAAAAATATGAATATTCAAAAAGAAATAAGTGAAGCAATAAACAAACAACTACCAGCAGAAGTTGGAGATGTATTAAAGGCAAGATTAGAGCAGGCTGATAAAGATAGAGATGCCCTAGAGCTTTTAGACGGTGTTCTTAAAGGATTAGAAGTACGAGTTGAAGAGTTGTCTACAAGCAATGTCAAATTAACTAAAAAGGCTCAAGAAGTAGAAGGAAAAGAAAAACTAAATATCAAAAAAGAGGAAGAATTAGCAAAAAGAGAGCTTGAACTGGATAAAACAATTGCTGTATCAAAACAGGAAAATGCTGAGAAAATAACAGATAAAATGGAAGATCTTGTTAAGATTGTATTTAAAAGTCCTGTTTATAGAAAAGAAATGACTTCAAATGAATATAACGGTCAGTCTAATCAAAGCTTATCTAGTAATTCTACAGAGCGAATAGTTGAAGAAAATTAATTAATTAAAATAAAGAAATATGGGATTATTAGGAAGTTTACTTGGAACGGCAGTAGATATTGTCACAACTCCAATAGACGTAATTGAAGATGTTGCAAACACGTTAGATGGGAAAAGACCAGAGCATGTAGAAAAAAAGCTTAGAGACTTAGGAAATGACGCTGGTGATATTGTGAATGATACAGTTAGGGGAGATTTTGGGATTAAGAAGTAAGTTAAATAATTAAATTAATAAAAAAATATGGAAACTTTAGTAATGGGAGCGTTAATTTTAATAGCAGGAATAATTTCAGCTATATTCACCAAGGTGTCTTATGCAGGAGCGCTTAAAAAAGAACAGGATGATGCAAAAGGATTGCAAGAAGAATTTGAGTTGTGCAACAAAGCGTTAAAAAAAGAATCAGAAGGGCATGAACATACAAAGAAAACACTAGCAGAAATTGAAAAGAAACATAGTATTGAAATTGATGATATTAATAGAAAAAAAGACATTGATTTTGATGATGAAGTTAGAAGTAGGAGAAGACAATTTACAGATTTAGAAAATGATAAAAACGCAGAGATTAAAAATCTTGAAAATAACTTTACATCTACTGTAGAGAAAAAAGTTATAAAGATGAAAGAAGAAATTAGAGACTTAACAACTGCTAAGGATGTTGCTATCGCTAGGGTCGAACAGTATGAGAAGGCTTTCGAAGCTATGGGATATGATGTTAAAAACATTCATGAAGTGTTAATTAAATTAGTAGATGGTCTTTCTGGAGCAGCTGCTTCAAAGTCAGTAGAGATAACAAATAATACTAAATAATTATAAGTAATATGGTACCTAGTTATTCACCAGGCTATCACTCAGAACATGATATGCCTGGTGAGATGGTAAGAGGTTTACGGCATGGGGACGCTGTTTTTATGAGGCAAAATTTACCTCACACAGATAATAATGAAAATGTCTATGTTAGAGGAATTTTAGTTCTTGAAAGTAAACAGTGGTATGTTTGTCATAATGATAGTAGATTCGATGGCAATAGTCCTATAAATAAATTAGGTTATAAATATGGATGGGCTTATGGGAGAAACATTTCATCTTATATTAAAAATGGTGAAATTATTGACTATTCAAAGACGCCAGATCATACACATGGTGATACAGTCCCAAGCATTGATGAAAGACTTGATAAATCCAAAGAGAAAGAAGATAAAGAAAAGAAAAAAGACATAGATGGTATTGTAGGGTATTTTCTTAATAGATCACTAACTAAATAAAAAAACATGAAACTAAAAAGAAGAAAAGAAATATTTCAAGAGATAATGACTGAGTGCATGGAACTCTCAGAAAAGAAGGGTAAAGACTATTCAGGCGACACTGATTCATTATCAAATTTCAAGCTGAATGCTGAGTCATTAGGGATCACAAAGTATCAAACATGGGCAATTTATTTTAAGAAAGGTATTGATGCGATTCTTAACTCAGTCAAAAGTAATCCAGAGCGTCCGCAAGTAGAATCAGAGCCACTAAGAGAGAGGATTAAGGATGGGATTATTTATTTGGTTTTACTGCTGTGTTTGTTGATTGAGGATGCAGAGGAGAAGACTGTTGAACCAATTGATAGATTTGTTAATTGTACGTGTGCAGGTCAGAAAGGAGAGACAGAATATAAAGTAGGAGCTTTCGCAAAATGCCTTAAATGTGAAAAACCAATTTTTTAATCTATTAAATAAATGAAATCAATAGGTAATAAAATGTCACTTGATAGATATACTGTTAAAAAAACAAAACATAAATATCAGTGGCAGGAAGAGGCAGAGAAGCTTACAAAGCACTTCGGACAAAATTGTTTCTGGGTATTTCATAAATACGATAGCTGGTGGATTAATAAATCTTATGTGCATTGTGTTGAAAAAAACAAACCATTTGGTTACTTCTTAGGGCTTCTAAATGGATATGCTAAAACTCCTTGTAAGATAATAGATGAAATACGTAAATTATATGTAAAAAAGGATAAGGCTAAGATCTTAGAAGTAATTAAAAAGTTCGGATGGAAATTAACTGACGCAGAACAACTTAAGATAATGAAATCAATAAACGAAAAAGAACTGTTAGACAAGCTTAGAAAGGCATATATAGACAAAGATTATTTCTACATTAAAAAGAAATTAAGAGAAGAAGGATGGTTGCTTTCTAAACATAACTATGTTATAATTATAGAGTCATTGGATAAGATAAAACCCACTGACTTATTAAGCCATGGGAATGATATTTTAAATTAGATATATATATGATTATAAAGTTAATTAAAAAAGCAGAAGAAAGAATGAGATTAAAAGGTTTAGCATGTTCAAAAAGTATTTGCTGTCACTCTTGTTCCATAAAAAAGACTCAGATGAAAAGAATGTATTGCCTTACTTTGTGTAGAATTGCTACTAAGATTAATAATTTAATAGATAAAATATAGAAAAATATGATTGGATTTTTAAAGAAATATATTTGGAGAGAAGACTTTGAAAGAATTTGTGAACTTGAAAGAGAAGTCATAATTCTAACCGAGTGTAGAAAAAATCAAGCAGAACTGATTAGCGAAGCATGGGAAGAAAATAGAGAGCTCAAAAATATGATTGAAGTTTTCACGCAGTTTAGCAATAATTGCTTCGATCAAGAATATCCATGTGAATTTATAGGAGCAGATGTAGCAGTATTCGTAGAAGACTTAGCAGGTGGAAAGGTTATTAAGCAGGAGGCAAATAAATGTATTAAGATTTCAAAAGATGGGGATATAGAAGAAGGTCACACTAAGAAAAAGTGCGACAAAGGATTCTCTTATAAACTTATAAGGAACAAATAAAAAATATGGAAGAAGAATTAAAAAAACAGGCAGTCGTTTATGTTAAAGAATTGTTTAAAGATTGCAAAGAATGTAAAAAAGAGGACAAAGAAATAGTCGCAAAAACTTTGTTTGGGTTTATAAGATTTATTAGTAAAGATAAAGAAGATGAGTAAATATGTAAGTTTAGACTTAGACAAAGCTGCTTATTCAGCAACTTTTAAATGCAAGCATAAAAACAAGACAAAGAATGATGTATATAGAAAAATAATGTCATTTGGTATTTGGAGATTGTTTGAAAACTACACTTGCACAGATTGTGATCATAAATGGACAGAGAAAACAAATGTTTTTAAATACGATCGACGAGACAAGAAAACACATAAATTAAATATTATAAAAGAAGAATGGCAAAAGTAAAAATATACACCCAAGATGGATGTGGTGATTGCAAAAAAGTAAAAGAGTTTTTTAAAGAGAATGATGTAGAGTTTGAAGAGATCGATATACAAGACGGAATAGAATTTTTAGAAAGCACAAAAGCAAACTTCCTACCAGTCACTAGATTTGAAGATGAATGGGTAGAAGGTGCCGATATTGAGATGATTAAGGAGAAGTTAAGTTAAAGAAAATTAAGCAAAGGGGCTTAGTTGAATGAAGTGTACACATTGTAAAAAAAGCATAGATGGAGATTTTAAAACTGTTGGACTATCTAAAGTTCATCCTGAGTGTTTTGAAGAATTTATTAAGTCGAAGAAATCAAATAAGAAGCCAAAGAAAAAAACTAAGAAGAAAACACCAATCTGGTATCGTAAAAAGTCAATCGAACTAGCTAAAAAAATAGCTAAAGAACGAGACGACTATATTTGTCAGAAGTGTGGTAGGGGACGAGATGAAGTGGCAATACACGCCTCTCACAATATAGCAGTAGGATCAGCAATTTGGCTAGCTGCTGAGATAGACAACATTACGACACTTTGCTACCAACATCACATGAATTGGTGGCATAGGAACGATATGGATTGCTGGATTTGGTTTGAAGAGATGTTTCCTGAGAGATATGCTTTTATAAAGGAAAATAGATACAATCAACAAAAGATGAATTGGGAAGAGGTGTATGATAAATTAAGTAATATAAATAAAAATTTATGAGAAAATTAGCATCAATACAAAAAATAACAAATCTTGAACCTATCGAAGGTGCAGACGCAATAGAAAAAGCAACTGTTTTAGGTTGGGAGGTTGTTGTTTCAAAAGGTGAATTTAAAGTAGGTGATCTTTGCGTGTACTGTGAGATTGATTCAATCCTACCAGACCGAGAAGAGTTTGAGTTCTTACGTTCTAAAAAGTTTAGAGTTAAAACAATTAAACTACGTGGTCAGATCAGCCAGGGTATTTGTTTTCCTCATTCCTTAATCACGGAAAAAATAATAGAAGGAATGGATGTTACTGAAATACTAGGTGTTAAAAAATGGTGTCCTTATGAAGAAAAAAAGAAAAGTAATCAATCAAATAAGCTGACTTACCCTAGTTATATCCCACAGTTTATTGTAAATTACTTACACAAGTTCAGATTTGTAAGAAAGCACTTCTTAAAAAGATCTTTAGATAGAACTTTCCCACCAGAGATTCCTAAGACAGATGAGACTAGGGTACAGGTAATGCAAAAATTGCTAGACAAGTACAAAGGAGAGACATGTTATATTACAGAAAAACTTGATGGAAGCTCTATAACTGTTTATAGAATCAATGGAAAGTTTGGAGTATGTAGTAGGAATGTTGATCTTAATAGATGTGAAGATAAGTTTTGGAGGACTGTGATGTTACATAATTTAGAACAAAAGTTTGATAAAGTCTTTCCAGAAGGAGTAAATATAGCTATGCAAGGTGAGTTAGTTGGACCAGGTGTCCAAGGTAATAAATATGGGCTAGAAGAGTTAGACATTTACTTTTTTAATATATTTGATATTAGTGAAAGAAAATACGTTTCGTTTGAATACTTTATGTATGTTTGTGGTATTATGGCAGAGAAGACAGCTCCTATACTTTTAGATAACTTCAAATTGATAAACTCAATACCAGAAATAGTTGAAATGGCTAGCGGAAATAGTGTAATAGGAAATGAGTCTTTAAGAGAAGGGATTGTGATAAGACCAATTAAAGAAATAGAGGATACTAATTTCAGTGGAAAACTTGTTAGAAATAGAGTTTCTTTCAAAAGCATTAACCGAGAGTTTTTATTAAAACATGAAGAATAACAGACACCAATTATGATAAAGGGGAAAACAAAACTAACAAAGGAGTCTCAGCTTGAGATGTTTATAAACAAAATAGCTCCACGACTTGAACAAGGAATGAAGCAGTATGAAATAGCAGAAGAGTTAGAGTTAAGTAGACATCAGGTAGAAAGAGCTATTAAAGCGTCCTCAGTGGTCACAGAAGAGCTTGTAAGGCAAGGGATAGACCCTAATCAGCTTCATTCTGGATGGATTAAAGTGGAAGGAATGTCATTGTATTTCCAAAATGCAAAGAATGATTCTTTTAATCAAGAAGAAACTATTAAAGCTATCAAAAAATATTCACCTAAATATCCCAAGCTAAAAAGGACAAAGATTAAAGATGGTCACTTACTTATCATAGATCCTGCTGATATTCATATTGGAAAGCTTGCTTCTTTACAAGATACTGACGGCGAGTACAACTCTGAAATAGCTATTAAAAGAGTAAATGATGGTATAGACAATCTATTAATGAAAGCTAAAGGAATTCCTTTGGAGAAGATAGTTTTAGTAATAGGAAATGACGTTATTCATACAGATGGTCCTTCTCACACAACTACCCACGGAACACCGCAAGACACAGACACAATGTGGCATGATTCGTTTAAGCTTGCTAGGGAAATGTATGTTGAGATTATTGAAAGACTTGTTACTATTGCAGATGTTCATATAGTTTACAACATTTCTAACCACGATGCTACGCTAGGATTTACTTTAGCAGATGCTATTTACTGTTGGTTTGCTAAGAATAAAAATGTAACGTTTGATATTACTGCTCGAGACCGTAAATACTTCCAGTTTGGAAAGAATATGATTATGACTAGTCATGGTTCTGGTGCTAAAGAAAAGGACATACCTCAACTGGCAGCTTCAGAAGAGCCTCAGATGTGGGCTGACACAGAGCATAGGTATGCTTACCTACACCACATCCACCACTATAAAAAACTTGGAGGTCGTATAGGAGAAGACTTGATTGGAATGACTATCGAGTATCTAAGATCACCAAGCTCTGCTGATACATGGCATTATGTTAAGGGGTTTAAGTCTCCTATGGCTATTGAAGGGTTTATTCATAGCAAAGATTTAGGGCAGATAATTAAGATTACTAATTACTTTTAATATGCAAGAACACTACTGCGACAAATGTTTTAGACTAATTAAAATAGGAACTGAGCATCAAGATTGGTGTCCTTTGAAGCCAGAGCTTGATGCTGATGATCTTAAAGGAACACCGTTTGAAGATTTAATGAACGGAATAAACAAACAATAATGGAAGAAGAAATTCTAAAATACTGTAAATGTGATGACTGTAAACAGAAAGTAAAGGAACTATTTGAAGAGAAAGGTAAGATGGAGAGCGATTTAATTGTTTGGGAGTTGGGTGTTGCGGATTTATTACAGCAATGCCCAACATGTGAGTTCAGATTTACTGATAAATTAAGTTGATAAGTTAAGTGAATAAATTAAGTGGGATATAGCTCAATTGGCAGAGCCGCAAACTTATATTTTGCTGGTTGTAGGTTCAAGTCCTATTATCCCAACGCCTGGATAGCTCAGCGGATAGAGCAACTCCCTTCTAAGGAGGAGGTCAATGGTTCAATTCCATTTCTGGGCACATTAATTAAGTTAAATTAGATTAAGTTAGAATATGAAAAAGAAAATTAAGGATGTTCACAGTTTAAAATCAACTGCCGAGGAAACTGGGAAATATGCTGATCACATTATCGGATTTGAAAATGGGGATGAAAAAACTTTTGAAGATATTGATAATTCTTCAATAAAAGTAGGAAGGTTTACAAAAATGAAACACAGAGATAAAAATATTGTATTTGGAGTCCAACATAAGAAAGTAAACTGGTTTGAAGTTCACGGAAAGGATTAAAATTCCACAGCAAAAAACACTATAGAAGAATTGTACTGAAAGGGGTAAACAGCACAACTCGTCTATAGTGTTTTTTTATACTTTTTTATACTAAAATATGTAATTGTGTAACGTCGATTATCAAATATATACCTGATATTATAAAAATACCAAAAGATATTTGATCAAATTTGTCGAAGAAATAGTAAAGCGAACTTAACAATATTTCCTCTATATTCGAGGGCTCTTCTTCATCCATAATAAAAAAATGGTCGGGATGGTTAGATTTTATCTAACAAGGAAGCAAACGCTTCAGTGATATGAATATCCACCCCGTTGTATACGTATTATACCATATTTATGCGTGTGTGTCAACTATACTGTTAGGCGTATTTTTCTGTGAATTTTTTATTTTCTGTACAGATTGCCTCCGCAAAAGGCTTTCTTGAATAGTGTTCTGATTTTTTCCCTAGGTTAAAGAAGGATACGGGTCTGTAATATCCCATCGTTCTTGTCCAAACCTCACAGCGAGTACGTTTTGTATTTTCCATATATTTTTATATTAATTAAAATAGGCGACCACAACTTGCAGCCGCCGTGTGTTTAAAAGAACAATCTTTCTATAAACGGTATGAACCACCATTTTCGCTCACCAATATGGGCATGAAAGATACATTTTACAGTCATGTTTTTGTCTTTATTAACAAGAACATAATCTATATTTCCAAAGTCAGAAAAGAATCTACCTAAATCTGATGTTATAGTAACAAACTCCTCCTGTGCTTCTTCTCGCAAATCAATGAAATGCTTTTTTTCCTCTAAAGGAACTAACACATAATGCTTTTTTAAAACTCTATTATATTGAAACTTTGGAATAACTACTTTCCAAAAATTAAATCTGCAAACTTCTGATCTATTATTGAATGGATTTTTTCCATCAAAAGTATAAATCATGTGTAGATTATAGAGTTTTTGTAGGTTTTTCTTTCTCTTCTTTAACTTCATCTTTTCCTCCTAGGCTTGCGTTTAAGCTTTTTTCAAAGCTATTTTTAGTTAACTCCATAAATTTCATTAAAGAGTCTCCTATAATTTTTAATATTATAGTAAAAGCATCATATTCTTTTAAATTTTTTCTCTCTTTTATTGATCGCATATTGGTTATTACTGAATATGTTTCTGAAATAATAAGAAAATTAAATAAAGAACTAGTTAAAAAACTCATTTCAACACCTATTCCTTTTCCACATAATTGAAGCACAATAGGTAACAATATTATTAAAAATTTACCAGTGATACCAACAGTAAGTTTTTTAGATCTGAAATAATTTCCAGAAAAATGAGATTTCATAACTCCAGTTAGTATATCAATAACCATTAATATGGTCAAGACCTTAATTTTAAGAGGAGAAATTCCAAAATCATCAATAAAAACGAGTGATGATAAGTATAGAAGATATTTTATTATGTTATCTATTTTCATATTTTTATTTTGAATATTTTAATTATAAATAAGCACAAACCGCTGTAATCACTAATGGGCATAAATCATTTCTGAAAGAAACATCATCACCAGTTGCATTCATTTGAGCAATAATATAATAAGTATCCTTAGCGGTTAAATTGACAACTTTACTTTGAGTTGCGGTAAAGTTTCCTCTGATTATTACATTATTCCCTCCAACAAGATAATCTTGATCAAAAACTTTCAAATCTTCATCACTTACAGAATTATTTGATGTAGATAAAGCAATGTTCAAATTAATTTGGTTTGAGGCTGCTGATAATGTACCAATAACAGTAGATTTAAATGATAAATCAAAGCTACCAATTGGAACATCAATTTCACAATTTCCACTAGAATCATAAACATAAGTACTTGCTGTATAAGCACCAGCACTACGGCTTGTTGAATCAGTAACGACAATGCTCCATTTAGTTTTTTCCATAGGAAAACCGAACGGCGCTTTTTGACTTGAATATCTAGGTACTGTGATTGCACTATTCGCCATTAAATATAAGGCTTGACTATCAGTAGGGTCAATCTCGTGAAGAAAAGTAATTGTAGTTGAAGTTACTGCAGTTACAATGCCGTAAATAGTATTACCACCATTCACGAAACTTATTCTCATCCCGAACGAATATTTAGTGGTTGCATCAGAAGGCACTGTTATAACACCTGTAGGATCATCAACGCTTGAATAAGTCCATGTTTCGTCTGCGTCAATCCAACCGTCATAATTTTGGATTATCGGATTATCAATAGTTTTATTTGTTAAAGTAGCAACACCACTATTATTATAAGCTTTAATAGCTTTCTCAGATGGTGAGTTTAAGTCACTATTTTCTGATAAAGTTGGATCTGTGGTTAAAGGTCTATATGACATATTTTTATTATTAACAGTCTATTGAAGAAATAAACATTTCTTCTTTTTTAACTTCTTTGTAAAGTTTTGTGAATAAAGTTTGGACATTGAAGTCTTCGAAATCAATATATACAGACTTAATTGGCTCATCAGAGTCCTGATTAGCTATAGCTTCACTAGTATAAAAATCTACCCTTACTTTTGCTTGATAATTAACCTCTTTCTCTCCTGTAGGTTCCCCTTCGTCATCTAAAACATCTATCAATTTTTTATTTATATGAAAATATTCTATTCTACTATATACATCTTGTTGCTCTATATTAGAAAATAGTTTTATTTTCTGTACTTTTAATGCCATATTTGTTATTTATTATTTAATTACTATTGAAAAATTAAGAACTTTGCCTTGAGTTGAGGAGTCACTCATATTTCTCATGTATAACTCAAATATATCTCCTCCAATAACTG
>Ga0316189_10001868_pt1 | contig 20853 bp, 17 predicted proteins | sample LowCovwburrow_MG_FD_204930 | JGI IMG/M metagenome (GOLD analysis project Ga0316189, IMG submission 204930) | Coastal sediment microbial communities from Maine, United States - Lowes Cove worm burrow | ecosystem: Environmental > Aquatic > Marine > Coastal > Sediment | place: USA: Maine... | reverse complement strand
TTCTGGAAAAACCTTCTGGGCCACCTGGGCGCAGCCGACGAGACGGTCATACTCGCACCATCACAAAAGCTGCGTCTATCGGGAAAAAAGACCAGAATCCCGCTTTCCGGATTCCCGATCTTTGAGGTTGAGATGGGGAAACAGCGCTTGCACCTGTATCCCGATCTCAGCGTCGATAAGCGAGCACAGAAAGCTCCGTACGACTTTATTCTGTTCGACCCGCAACGCTACCGCACCGGAATCAGCCACTTCCTGCGGCTGTCCCCTGGGGACACTCTGGCCATAAGCCGCAATGCTGAGTATCAAACATACGTCTTCAGTTCACCACGCGACGCCTTCCGCCGCCATTTTTCTGTGCTTCACGACGGTGACGCCCTGGTATTCAGAGACCCGGTCTCGGAACTGGGAACCTATATTTCGCTGATAGACGAAGCACAGGATGCTTTTCACATCCCCAGTCGCCGGGCGACTGCCCTGAAACGGCTCATGGAGATTTTTGGTGGGACGATGCAGGCGCTGCCACCCGAAGAGGCACTGGACACCCTGAAAAAGGTGAACCGCTGTCTCAGGGATCAAGCCCATTGCCCAAAGGATTCCGTTGGTAACCCGGGCGGGGTGCTGCAACTGCCACCCCGGCTTATCCCGATCCTGGTAGGCGATCTGCACGCGCAGCTTGATAACCTGCTCAAAATCCTGAGTGAGAATGCCTTCCTGGAGAGCCTGGAGAAAGGCGAAGCCGCCCTGATTATTCTAGGCGATGCGATCCATCCCGAGGAGGACGGCAAACTGGAGGAAATGCACAGCTCGCTTCTGATGATGGATTTCATCTTCAAGCTGAAGCTGCAATTTCCTGAACAGGTCTTCTATATCGTCGGGAACCATGACAGCTTCTCGCACGATGTAATGAAACACGGCGTGATGCAAGGCTTGCTCTGGGAGAAGCATGTCACCGCATCGCGGGGTGAAGAATACAGAGCGGAACTGGAGCTGTTTTACCGGCAATCACCCCTGGTAGTGGTTTCGCAGGATTTTATTGCCTGTCACGCCGGGCCGGCCCGCAGAAATATTTCTCTGGAAACGCTGGTCAATGTTCGCCAATTCCCTGATATAGTCCACGACATAACCTGGAACCGGATCAGAAGCCCCCGCTTCCCCGCCGGCTATACCCGCGGCGACGTACGCCGGTTTCGCAAGGGTCTGGGGGCTGAAAGCGACACACCTTTACTCGTGGGTCACCACCCCTATTCAAGGGAGGGAACCTTGTGGCTGAACGCCGGCCACATTGATCACCATCACATTATCATCAGCGCCCGACCCGATCATATCGGCCTGATGACACGGATCGATGGCGACCTGATACCCGAGATCTATCCGACCGAAGCCTTGACGGCGTGGCTGAACGAGCAGACCCCGACCAGCTAGGATCCTGTCGTCTCAGTGTCAAGAATCCGTCGAGGCATACCATCAAAAGTGTGTCGCACAATGACCTGCATACCACAACGGTGGAAATGGAGGGCCAGGGTTTCGTAGACGGCCACCTGCTTTTCCACCTCGTCCCTGGTAAGCCGCTCGTCCACCGGGTGCGTACCAGCCCGCGCTCTGGCCTTGCGAATGGTATAAATACGCTCTGCCGAAAGCAGCTGAAAATCGAAAACAAACCTCGCCCGCCAGTCGATATTGAAAAACCGCCGCTTTCCAGGCGGGATCTGTACCCGCTTCAGGTCAATCGGAGCAGGTGCGTCGAGCCATTCGCGGTCGAAAACCGTGTAACTTTCCCGAAAACCCTCGAACGGGAGGCCGAAATGCACCTCTCGTGGCCGAAGCGTAAGGACAGGGCTACGCCACCAGTCGTTCTGGGCGAGATCGACATAGCCCTCTTCAGGCCACCCCTGCAGCTTCTGGATCAGGGTTGTCTTGCCACTGCTGGGTGGACCCGTGACGATGAGCTGGCGAAATTGCACACCACGGGGATAGGGGATACCTTTGATCCAGGTTACGTCTTCAACCGCAACACTGTTCAAATGCATCGAGAGTCGCCCCGAGCCCGGAGAGCCAGTTCCGGCGACCTGGTCAGCAGGGTCTCAAGCTCTGCCCATGACACGCCCGGCAACGCGGAACCGACCGGGAGTTATCAAGCTGGATCGCGTGTACGTCAGCTGCGTGGCTCAGGTAAATATTCCCTTCAAGGTGAAGAAAATCAGCGCAGCGAGCACACCACCGACCGGTAGTGTGACTATCCAGGACATCACAATACCCCCAATAACGCGGATATCGATAGCCCCGATACCGCGTGCCAGACCGACCCCAATGACGGCTCCGACAGCGATGTGGGTAGTCGACACCGGCAAGCCCGTGCGTGACGCCAGCACCACCGTTGCCGCTGCCGCCAGGGTCGCACAATAGCCCCTGCTTGGAGTCAGCTCGGTGATTCGGGTACCGATAGTCTTCATGACCTTATAACCCATGGTGGCGAGCCCAAGTACGATACCACCGCCACCAACGACCAATATCCACAGGGGCAGCCCCGCTTTCTGTGTCACTTCACCGCCCGACTGCACGATACTGATAACAGCGGCCAGCGGGCCGATGCCATTGGCGACATCGTTCGAACCGTGAGCAAAGGCCATCGCGCAGGCGGTGAAGATCATCATGGGTGCGAACACCTTTTCCACGCTGGCGAAGTGAAAGTCCCGGTCAGCACCCGGATCCACCTTCACCCGATTGATCAAGGTCCAGCCCACACCCGCCACGATTAATCCAAACACTAATGCAGCGACGAAACTCATGCCGGCCGACAACTCGAGGTTGAGGTGTTTCAGACCCTTGAACATGGTCACCAGGGAAATGATAAAACCGACCAGGAAGACATAGGCCGGTCCCCAGCGTTTGGCGCTGTGAAACGGATTATCGGTGTTGAGGATCAGTGCACGGATACTCAACATCAACAGGAACGCTATGCTCCCTCCCAGCACCGGCGATACCACCCAGCTGGCGGCAATCTGGCCAATCTTGCCCCACTGCACCGCGTCGACGCCGATACCTACCATCGCAAAGCCGACGATGGCACCGACAATCGAATGGGTGGTCGAAACCGGCCATCCCCGTGTAGAAGCAATCATGAGCCAGATGGCAGCCGCCAACAGAGCCGCGAGCATCCCGAAGACCAGAATCTCCGGGTTATTGACTATCGGTGTTGGATCGATAATGCCCTTGCGAATCGTCTTGGTGACATGCCCGCCGGCGATAAACGCGCCGGCAAACTCAAAAATTGCGGCGATGATTATCGCCTGCTTGACGGTGATTGCACCGGAGCCCACCGACGTTCCCATGGCGTTTGCCACGTCATTGGCGCCGATCCCCCAGGTCATATACAGACCGAAAACTACCGCCAGGACCATTAAAACGAAACCGTATTGGGAGATGATTTCCATTTTCGCTATACCACCTTGAGTTATTAGTTACTGGCGTTATTCGGGATTTATCGAATCGGTAGCCGCCAGATTTTTAAGCCGTTTCTGAGGGTGAACTATATTATGACAATCCGACTAACGGGCAATCAGAAGGCGCAGCCGATCGCCAACCTTTTCGGCGTAATCCGCCAGATCACCGACCCATTGTATGAGCTGGTACCACATCATCACCGAGACCGGCTTCAATTCATCTTCGTGCTGGAAAAGCCGGCGCGTCAGCTCCAGGCCGAGTTGATCCGTTTCATCTTCGATCAGGTTCAGCTCTTCCACCATCTCTTCAACCCGCGTCGCCTCGCGGCCTCGGAATCCCGTTGCCAACAGTTCATCCAGTTCTTCGATGATCTTTCCCGAGTGCTCACAGGCGTCTACACAGCGTCCAGCTAAAGTCAGGAGGGGTTCCTTGAGGAACTCCGGGAGCCCCATCGGGCGCTCGACCAGCAGTCCGGCGACATCCTGGGCGGTATCGGCAATCGAATCCTGCATCTGCAGAACCTCAAGCAGATCCCGGCGATCCACCGGCATGAAGAGACTTTTCGGCAAGTTACTGCGCAGTTCGTTTTTTATCGTGTCCGCTTCGTTTTCCAATTCAAAGATCTTGTCCTTCAAGGACCGCACCCGCTCCTGGTCCCCGGCAGCCAGTGCCTCGAACAAGGGGGGAACCTCACGCATACACTCAAGTACGGCGCGCATGTGGCGTTGTAGGGCCTTGAACGGTGATTGGCCGAACAAATTGGCGAAAGGTGTAGTCGTCGGCATGGTTATTATCCTCTGCGATCCTGTCCTGACAGCCGTGTAATATAGCTCATAATGTCGCCGGGAAATAGCCCTAAATGTCTTGCGCGCCGATGACAGCGGGAGACTCTTCACATATCTATTAGGTTTCTGGCTTAAAACCGGTTCATATTCTTTTTAAAGAATCGGCTGCCCAAGTTCCGCTGTTTCACATAGCTGTCTCCGTCCAAACAAAAATATGCCTGGATCGCCTGCGCAACAACGGGGGCCTGCAGCTCGGGGTACCAGGGTGGGCAGGTGTTAAATTTGAAAAAGCATGGCTTAGTAGTAGAGCAACGCCTTGTTACTAGTATACTGTAGCCCGGTTTGGGAGAATCACGGTCAAAACCCACTCCTGAGGATATTTTTTTAGATAAATGAATGCGTTGACATCATTCCACCCAGGGTCGGTCGCGCCGCCTTTTGAGATGAACCCGTGACCGATATTATTTCTCTGCTGTTTTTGCTGATCTTCTCCGGCGTCTTCTCCGGATCTGAGACGGCGCTGGTGTCGCTGTCGCTGGCACGGGTTGAGGGCCTGGTCAAGGAACGCCGCAACGGCGCGCGGACGCTGTATCAACTTAAAAAAAACCCGTCCAAGATGCTGACGACAATATTGATCGGCAACAATCTCGTCAATATTGCGGCTTCGGTCATAGCCACCGTGATCGCCACCCGATGGTTTGGCAGCTCAGGCCCGGGCATTGCCGTGGGAGCGCTCACCATACTGATTCTGGTATTCGGTGAGATAACCCCGAAGAGTCTCGCGACCCGTCATGCCGAACGCATCTCCTTGTTCATTGCGCCACCGATGCTTGCCTTTATGCGCCTGATCTATCCGCTGGTGTGGATGTTTGATCGTTTTACCGCCTGGGTGCATCGATTAAGCGGACAGAAGGGCGATCCGATCGTCACCGAGCTGGAGTTGATCAGTATGCTGGGACACGGTGAGAAAGAAGGCACGATAGAGCGCTCAGAACGTGAAATCATCGAGCGTGTCTTTGCATTTAACGATCTGAAAGTCCGGGATGTGATGACACCGCATAACGAGATATTCAGCCTGGACGGATCTCTGTCCGTTGCCGACGCCTTGCCGCGAGTCAATGACGGTTCTTATTCGCGAGTTCCGCTCTATGACAAACAGTCGGACAACCTTGACAAGGTACTCTATCTGCGTGATCTGCTCGCCGCGATGGCGAGCGGCCGCAGCGAAGTACGGATCGACGAAATCGCTCACACGCCGATCTTTGTCTCCCAGTATCGGACTATCGATGAACTGTTTGCCGAGCTCCTGCACAAGAAGCGGCACCTCGCCATTGTAGTGGATGAATACGGTTTGGTACGCGGCATCGTTACACTCGAGGACTTGCTGGAAGAACTGGTGGGCGAGATTTACGATGAAAGCGACGTCACGCCGAGCATGGCGACCCCGGTCTCTGAAAACGAACTGGCTGTGGACGGGAATGCGGAACTGCGTGTTGTCGAGGAGTTTTTCGGGCTGGATCTCCCCGGCAAGCCTACCGATACGGTGAGCCTGTGGATTCTCACCCATACTGAAACCATACCGAAGGAAAACGACGTCTTCACCATTGACGACCTGGAGGTCAGAATTGTCAAGGCGTCACCCCGCTGCATCGACGAAGTAGTGCTGCGGCGCCCAACCGCCGCGCCAGCTTAACCCAATCATTGCAATAGTCTTTCTGTCGGCTAACTAACTCGTTCATCAGTCAGTAAAACCCTTCGCATGTGAAGCCGCTACTGACAGCAAAGCCTGCGTAGGAAAACTGTAATAAAAATGTAACAAAAGCCGGGTAGACTTCGTGGCTCGATCCGGTGGTTATTGCTGCCGGTGCAAAAACAATCTCAATCAAGAATGCCCGACTTAATGACCACGTCAGCAAGATCCTGGCAACACAAGCATGGTCGAGCGGACAAAATCAACCAATTAAAAGATTTCGAGGAGTAAACTCTCATGAAACCAACGTGGATACTTGCAGCCGCATTTTTGACCAATGCCACTTTGATCCCGACACTCGCCCAAGCCCGCACAGAAATACAGAACAAGGGCTCCGACACCCTGGTCAATGTCGCCCAGGCCTGGGCGGAAGCCTACCAGAAGGTCGACCCCGAGGTCGCCGTGGCGGTATCGGGCGGTGGATCGGGCACCGGTATTGCGGCGCTCATCAACGGCACTGTGGACATCGCCAATGCCAGCCGAAAAATGAAGGACAAGGAGATCGAACTCGCCAAGAAGCGCGGCAACATCCCGGTGGAACACATCGTGGGCTTTGACGCCCTCGCCGTGTTTATCAACAGTGCGAATCCCGCCGACACCCTCAGCATCCCCCAGATGAAGGAAATCTTCGGACGCGGCGGCAAATCCACCAAGTGGACGGATCTGGGCATCGAGGTTCCCGGTTGCAAGGATCAGCAAATCGTCGTGGTCAGCCGCCAGAACAACTCGGGCACCTACGCCTACTTCAAGAAAGCGGTGCTCGGCAAGGGCGGGAAATTCCGTCAGGGCACACTCGACATGCACGGCTCCAAGGACGTCGTCGACCTGGTTGAAAAAACCCCCTGCGCCATCGGTTACAGCGGCCTGGCGTATGCCACAGACCACATCAAAATGGCCTGCATCGCCAGCGAGGACGGCGGGGCTTGCGTGAACCCGACGGTCGCTACCGCCAGCGACAGCAGCTATCCGATTGCACGCCCGCTGTTCATGTACACCAACGGTGAACCGCAGGGTGAAATCAAAACCTATCTGGACTGGATTCTGAGCGACACCGGTCAGTGCATCATCAAGGAAAAGGGTTATGCTCCGCTTCGCAGCGTGAGTTGCGAATAAGTCATCGCCTGCAACATTGAGCGTTCGGGGCGCAATGGCGGAACGCCGCGCCCCGAATCTCACCCCAACCCACAGGACCAATCGGAGCCATCTTGATGAGCCACTACGAGGAACGGCTGGAACAGGATCTGGGCAAGATCCGCGAGCAGATTGCCGCTATGGCGGGCAAGGTTGAAGAGGGACTTAAAAACGCCGTCCGCGCACTCCAGACCGGTGATTGCAAACTCGCCTCGACGGTCATTCTGGCCGACCACCCGATTAATCGCAGCATGCGTGAAATCGACCGACTGTGCCATGCGTTCATTGCCGTACATCTGCCCAGCGCCGGCCATTTACGCTTACTCTCTTCGGCGATCCGGGCCAACATTGAGATTGAACGCATTGGTGACTACGCAGTTACCATCGCACGGGTGTCGCAACAGTTGGCCGCACCACCGGAAGGAGAGCTGGGGCGGGAGCTGGAACGGATCGCCAACCAGGCACAATTCATGCTTGGCCAGGCCATTACCGCTTTCAACGGGCTCAATGCGGAAATGGCCAAGGCCACCATGGCCCTGGAACGGGGGATGGAATACGACCTGGATAGCGTTTATGCGGAACTGGCGGCCAACGAAGACCACGAGAGAGCCAAGGAACTGTTGGCGGTATTTTCGGTGCTCACGCGCCTGAAGCGCGTCGCCGACCAGGCCAAAAATCTGTGCGAGGAAACCGTTTTTGCCGTCACCGGTGAGGCCAAGGCGCCCAAAGTCTACAAAATTCTGTTCGTCGACGAGGACAACGGCTGCCTGAGCCAGATGGCGGAGGCAGTGGCCCGCAAAGCCTTCCCGGAAAGCGGCCTCTACAACAGCGCCGGCCGCCAACCCGCAGCGGCGCTCAACGCGGCCATGCTGCAGTTCATGGCACAGCACGGCTTCGATCTCGGCGAAGCCAGGCCCGGACCGCTGGATCTGACGCACCAGGAACTGGCCGAAAAACATGTCATCGTCAGCCTGCAGGGACCGGTCAAAGACTACTTCGCAAAAACCCCTTTTCACACCACCGGCCTGGAATGGGAGGTCGGATCGGTACCCGGCGACGACGATGACGCCCAGGAAACAACCCAACGCCTGGAAACGATATACCGCGAAATTGCCATGCAGGTGCGCGACCTGATGGAAACACTGCGCGGCACAGACGCACCCTGACCTGGACGACTGAGCAACCATGAATTCCAAGGCCATCGCCGATTTCGACCGTCGCAATCTGGACTGGTACCTCGACAAGCTGGTCCAGGTGCTGGTGTTTATCGGCGGTATTTCCGCCATCATCTTCATCATCGGCATCTTTGTCTTCATCACCAAGGAAGGCATCGGCTTTATTCTGAACACAATGGACGTAGGGGAATTCTTCCTGTCCCCCTACTGGGAGCCCAGCGACGAGGATGCACCCGAATACGGCATCCTGGCGCTGGTGGCAGGAACCGCCAGTGTCACCGGTCTGGCCCTGGTGGTCGCCATCCCGTTTTCCTTGGGTGCCGCGATCTACGTCGGCGAGTTCGCCACCGGCAAGACACGCGAGTTCCTGAAAATACTCGTCGAACTGCTCGCCGCCATCCCCTCGGTGGTGTGGGGCTTCATCGGCCTGACCATTATGAATCCGCTCATCATCGAGGTGTTCGATGTGCCGGTGGGACTCACGGTACTCAATGCCGGCATTATCCTCGGCCTGATGACCGCACCGATCATGACGTCCATCGCCGAGGACGCACTCAAAGCGGTGCCCGATCGCTACCGGGAGGCCGCCGAGGCCATGGGCGCCACCCGCTGGCAGGTCATCTTCAAAGTCGTGCTACCGGCCGCCAAAAACGGTCTGCTGGGTGCGGTGCTGCTGGGTGTCGGCAGGGGCTTCGGCGAGACCATGGCGGTACTGATGGCCACCGGCCACGCCGTGAACATTCCCACCAGTATATTCGATTCGGTGCGCGCGCTGACCGCCACCATCGCCGCCGAGCTGGGCGAGACCGCCGTCGGTTCGGAGCACTACCAGGCGCTGTTCACCATCGGCATCTTCCTGTTCATTATCACCTTCATCATCAACCTGACCGCCGACCTTATAGTGCGCGGCGTGCGTCGTGGGTAATACCTATGTTTGCTGAAACGGAACTCAATGTCCGCAACAAGAAAGTTCAGAGCCTGTTTCGTGTGCTGTTCGGGCTGATGACCGGTCTTCTGATTCTGCCGGTTCTCATCATTCTCGCCACCCTCATATACAAGGGTGGTTCGGTGATATCCATGGACTTCCTGTTCACCGCCCCCACCGACGGCATGACCGCGGGTGGCATCTTCCCTGCCCTGATCGGCACCGTCTGGCTGGTGGCCGTGGCGCTGTTGATCTCGGTACCTATCGGCATCGCCGCGGCCATCTACCTGAACGAGTACGCCGGGGAAAACTGGTTCACACGCATAATCAACCTGGCCATCATCAACCTCGCCGGTGTGCCTTCCATTGTCCACGCGCTGTTCGGGGTGGGGGCATTCGTTATTTTCTTCGGTTTTGGCACCAGTATCCTGGCCGCCAGTCTGACGCTGGCCATCATGACCCTGCCGGTGGTCATCGTGGCCACCCGCGAGTCGCTGCGTGCCGTACCCATGGCTTTCCGCGAGGCGTGCTGGAACATGGGCGCGACACGCTGGCAGACCATTCGCCGCGTGGTCCTGCCCAACGCGGTCACCGGCATTCTCACCGGTGTCATCCTGGAGGTCTCGCGCACCACCGGTGAGACAGCCCCGGTCATGTTTACCGGCGCCGTGTTCTTTACCCCGTTCCTGCCGCAGGGCATCTTCGATCAGACCATGGCCCTTTCGCTGCACCTGTTCGTGGTCTCGACTCAGGTCCCCGGAGTGCCGGAAAACCTGCCGTATGGCGTGGCCCTGGTTCTGATCGCCATGGTACTGATCATGAACAGCGTCTCGATCGCCTTCCGTATGTATCTGCGAGGTAGGAAGAAATGGTAAGTAATCCTGCATCGGCCGCTGCAGCGCCGGAGACGCCCAAAACCCTGGAAGTTCGCAACCTCAGCATCAGCTATGGCGGAGAGCTTGCGCTAAGCGGCGTCAACCTGGATGTACGGCAACACGAAATTTTTGGTGTCATCGGCCCGGCGAATGCCGGCAAGACCTCCTTTCTCAAGGCGCTCAACCGCATGGACATGTTCAACAGCAGCATGCGTGTCGAGGGCGATATCCATTTCAACGGACACGATATTCGACGTCTGAAGAATATCTATGCCTTGCGATCGCGTATCGGCGTGGTGTTTCCTTTGCCGGTCGGATTGCCGATGACGGTCTACGAGAACGTCGCACTGGCGCCGCGCCTGCGCGGGGTCAGGAACAAAACCGAGCTGGATATCATCGTCGAACGCTGTCTGCAGCGCGCCGCCCTCTGGGACGAGGTCAAGGACCGGCTGGATTCGCTGGGCAGCCTGCTCTCCGGCGGCCAGCAGCAACGCCTGACGATTGCACGGGCCCTGTCCCAGGAGCCGGAATTGCTCATGCTGGACGAATTCTCGATTGCTGTGGATCCGGTGACAACCATGCGCATCGAGGATGTACTCAAGGAACTCAAAGAGGAAATGACCATCGTCCTGGTCACCAACCTGGTGCAGCAGGCTCGCCGACTGGCGGATCGCACCGCCTTCTTCCTCGAGGGAAGCTGCGTGGAAGTGGGCGAAACCGAAAGCCTGTTTAGCGGTGAAGTCAAGGACCCGCGCACCCGCGACTACATTGAAGGAAAGTTTGGCTGATGGGTGAGAATCCAGACAAATACGCTATCCGTACACGAGAACTGAATCTCTGGTACGGCACCTTCCAGGCCCTGTTCGACGTCGACCTGGCCATAAAGGAAGGCATCATCACCTCTCTGATCGGGCCATCGGGCTGCGGCAAATCGACTTTCCTGCGCAGCATCAACCGCATTAACGAGCGACTCGGCTACGCCCGCATCGAAGGCTCTATCGAGGTACTGGACAAGAACATCTATGATCCCGATGTGGAACTGGTACAGGTACGAAAACAGATTGGCATGGTATTCCAGCGCCCCAACCCGTTGCCAATCTCGATCCGAGACAATGTCCTGTTTGGCTATAACATACATTCCAAAGAGCAAACATCCCGCAGCCAGCGGGACGACATCGTCGAACAGGCGCTGCGCCAGGTACTGCTGTGGGATGAAGTCAAAGACCGCCTCGATCATAAAGCGACCGAACTCTCCCTGGAAGAACAGCAAAAACTGTGCATTGCACGCCTGATACCGGTAAAACCCGGTGTTTTATTGATGGATGAACCCTGCTCCGCCCTCGACCCCAAGGGCACAGAAGCGGTGGAAGAACTGATCTGGCAGCTGCGTGGCCAATACACTATCCTGATTGTCACGCACAATATGGCCCAGGCAAGGCGTGCCAGTGAAGAATGTATCTTCATGCTGCTGGGTAAAGTAATCGAACATACCGCAACGGAGGACATGTTCGTCACGCCGGAGAAACAAGAGACCGCAGACTATATCGAGGGCCGCTACGGCTGATTTACCGCGCAAATCCGGCGGTTCCCTGCCAGTCGTTTTTTGCCCACCAAGGCTCTATAATGCGCCAGAATGTAAAGACTGCGCTGAAAGGACGATTGTGTGGCAAAAACTCTGGTCGAGGATCCTGATGAAGACACACAGGTACCGTTCCTGCGTGGCATTCTGACACGCTCGCTGCAGAACGCCGGTCTCGCGTTTGAAGAAGCTTACAACGTAGCCTCAGACATACGCAGGGATCTTGATGACGAAGCGCTGATTACCACGGATGAGTTGCGCGACAGGGTTATCAAAAATCTTAAAGAGACCTACAGCGCCAAAGTGGTGGGACGCTATGAGAGCCAGGGCGCCGCCGCCACAGCCACACGGGTAGAGCACCCGGATGGCCGGGTCACCACCTTTTCCGCGGATCAGCACCGGCGTTCTCTCGAGACCATCGGTCTGACCCACGAGGAATCTTTCAGCGTCATCGCCAGAATACAGCAGCAGCTTTCCGATGAACGGCTAAGCTCGACAACTTCACAGCATATCGCCCACCTGAGTTACCGCTACCTGCAGCAGACCCCTGAACTGGGTCCCGCTGTCGCCCGTCGCTGGCTGGTGTGGATAGACTTCATTCGCAGTGGTCGGCCGCTGATTCTGCTGATTGGTGGCACATCGGGTTGCGGCAAAAGCACGATTGCCACTGCACTGGCCAATCAGCTCGATATCGTGCGCACACAATCGACGGATATGCTCCGCGAGGTGATGCGGACAATGATCTCCAAACGCCTGCTTCCTGTTCTGCACCAGTCTTCGTTCAGTGCCTGGCAGGCCTTACCAATTCAGGAAGGCCGCCTGGCGGAAGATCAGGAACTGCTGGTGGCGGATGGCTTCCTCGCCCAGGTGGACCTGCTCTCGGTGGCGAGTGAGGCGGTTATCGAACGCGCCCTGCGCGAACGCGTCTCGTTGATTTTTGAAGGTGTCCACATACATCAATCGATGGTGGACAGAATTCCGCAAGACAGCGATGCGCTGATAGCACCCATCATGCTCGCGGTACTCAAACGAAAGGACCTCAAGGAGCGCATCAGGGGTCGCGGCACCCGGGCCCCGGAACGCCGCTCCGAACGCTATCTGGAACACTTCGATGAGATATGGCGGCTGCAGTCATTTCTTCTTTCCGAAGCTGACCGGACGAAAACGCCGATTATCGTCAATGCAGATCGCGAAAAGGTTGTCCGCGAGATAATGCGAATCGTCATCGATATGCTGTCAAAAGATTTTACGATGACTGCCGAGGAGGTTTTCCGGTAGAGCACCGCTGCTGACCTGGGATATACACTATGGGAATGGAATGGGTATACCTCCCCGAAGCGTGGATAGCACTGTTGACGCTGACTGCCCTGGAGATCGTGCTGGGGATCGATAACATCATCTTCATCTCGATTCTGGTCGGCCGTTTGCCCGAACACCAGCGTCAACGCGCAAGGGTACAGGGTCTGGCGCTGGCGATGTTTACCCGTATCGCCCTGCTATTGTCTCTGGCCTGGGTCATGCGCCTGACCACGCCACTGTTTTCCGTGCTGACCCAGGAGATTTCCGGCCGTGACCTGATCCTGCTTGGCGGCGGTTTATTCCTGCTCTACAAAAGCAGCCAGGAAATCTGGGAGAATCTGGAGGGCCCCGAGTACGAGGAGACCCACAAGCCAAAAGAAGTGCACAGCTATGCAGCGGTACTCGGACAGATCGCGGTTGTCGACATCATTTTTTCGCTCGATTCAGTAATTACCGCTGTTGGTATGGCCAAACACGTGCCGGTTATGGTGCTGGCGATCATTATCGCCGTCGGCGTGATGATGCTTGCCGCGAAATCGATTGGCGAGTTTGTCGATCGTCACCCCAGCGTCAAGATGTTAGCGCTGAGTTTTCTGATTCTGGTCGGCGTGGCGCTGATCGGTGAAGGCCTGGACATGCATATCCCCAAGGGTTACATCTATTTTGCCATGGCATTTTCCGTGACCGTGGAAATGATCAATATCCGCGTTCGCAAGAAACTCCCGAAACCCGTGCACCTGCACAAACCTTCGACGGTGGAAGAAACCAACGAATAAGGCGAACTGATTCGTGACTGAACAGTGTATCTTATTCACCCGATTGCTAGGAGCCTGCATCAGGGCAGTACGCATAACAAGGGAGAGAAAATGGCGGGCACTATGTTGCAGTTGATCGGAGATGAAACCCTGCTACAGCAGTTTGTCGCCGGACTATCCACCACCACCTTGCTGATCATTATCGCTGTCTGCATAGCGCTGTTGTCCCAGGGCGCCGACTGGATGATCGACGGCGTGGTCGATCTTGCAGAGCGAACCGGGCTGCCCAAGATCGTCATCGGCGCTACGGTCGTCTCATTGGGAACAACACTGCCGGAGGCTTTCGTCTCCGTTATGGCAGCCTACATGGGCAACCCGGGGCTGGCGCTGGGCAACGGCGTCGGATCGATTATCGCCGATACAGGCCTGATCTTCGGTCTGACCTGCGTGCTGGTGGCGGTACCGGTAAACCGCTACATCCTCAACCGGACCGGCTGGGTTCAGGTGGGATCCGGCACCCTGCTGGTAGTCATCGCGGTCGTGCTCCTGCTCAATACCCCTCCCGAATCAGAGCCTATGCTCAACCGATGGGTCGGCTTCTTTTTCCTTGTTCTGCTGCTCATCTATTTGTACGTCACCTATCTATGGGCCAAACAGAGCGAGGGGATGACACAGGAAGATGGGGAACAGGAAGCACTAATGGGACAGGGCCTGTGCTGGCTGCTGGTCATTGGCGGTCTGCTACTGGTAGTCATCGGCGCGCGCGTGCTGGTACCCAGCGCTTCGGAAATCGCTTACCGCTTCGGCGTGCCGGAAGATGTCATCGCCGCCACCATGGTCGCTTTCGGCACCTCGCTGCCGGAACTGATGACGGCGATTGCCGCGGTTCGCAAGGGCCACCCGGAGATTACGGTGGGTAATATCGTCGGGGCAGACGTGCTCAATGTACTGTTTGTGATCGGTGCCGCCGCGGCCGCCGCACCACTCGCCATCCCGGCGAATTTCTATTACTTCCACTTCCCCGCCATGCTCATTATCCTCTATTCGTTCCGGGTTTTTATCACCATGAACAAGACCGTGTTTCACCGCTGGCAGGGGTTCTGGCTGCTGGGGGTCTATGGCACCTATGTCTTCCTCCAGTATGCCCTGAATGTCGGTGCCGCCCACTGATGCAAACGCTGAACCAGCGACGGCAAGCACAAAGCCTGTGCATGAACGCCATGGGTTTTATGAACAGGAAAGGTGAATTGAAAAACACGGCGAAGCGGCTGGATCAGAGCCCCCAAACTTAAAAGGCACCGCAAAATGAAAATTCTACTGGCAACCGACGGATCTGAGAGCGCCCATTCAGCAGTGGATTGTCTGATGCGCTTTCCGTTTCCCAGCGACAGCGAAGTAACGATGCTCACTGTAATCGACAGGGCTGTTTTCAAAAACGAAGAACTGACTGATCTCATCGACGAACAACAGGATGCACTTGAGGAAACCGAGAAAATTGTGCAGGAAGCGGCACAGGAGTTACTCGAGCGCGAGGCTGCACGGCTAAGAAACGCAGGATGGTCAGAATCAAGTGAACTGCGGATTGGCCACCCGGCGGAAGAAATCGTTGCTGTTGCCGAACAGCTTGACATCGATTGCGTCATCGTCGGCTCGCACGGCATGGGCGGCATAAAACGCTTTCTGCTCGGCAGCGTTTCTGACTATGTGCTGCAATATGCGCCCTGCTCCGTGCTGATCGCGAAAGAACCCGGTCTACTCCCCAACGAATCCGGCGCGACACCGACATCGCCTGCCGACGACGAGCACGCCCAGCCCCCCTTACGCATTCTTCTGGCTTATGACGACTCTGTTCCGGCCAGGCAGGCTGTTGAGTTCTGTACGTCACTACCACTGGACGAGCAGGTTGAAGTGACCGCCCTGACCGTTCTGCCTCTGATCACACTGTATCGCCAGGATATTCGCCAGCGATTGAGCTGGCTTTGGCTGGAAAAGAAAAAACAGGCTCTGGCGGCGCTTGAAAGGGTGACACAAGAGATAGGCCGCGCAACGCCGCATGTCGAAGCCCAACTTCGTGAGGCCGCGGACGTAAGCGATGAAATCCTCCATGCCGCCAGCGAATACAGGAGCGACCTGATCGTCCTCGGTCACAAGGGCAAGGGCGCCATCCAGAAATTCCTGCTGGGCTCGGTAACGACCCGCATCGCCCACCACGCAAGCTGCTCAGTTTTGGCGGTACGAAACCATTAACGTCGCGGCAGCCTGAGCGACAGCAGCCCGGCAGCCAGCACGAACAGCGTGGACCACCAGAGACAGCCGACCAGGCCCTGCTGCTGGTAGACAAGGCCGGAGAGCACCGTCCCGGTGAGCCGCCCCGCGGCATTCGCCATGTAATAGAAACCCACGTTCATGGACACTTTATCGTGATCCGACCAGGCCACGATCAGGTAAGAGTGCACCGCGGAATTGATCGCGAACACCACGCCGAAGGCGACCAGCCCTGTCACCAGCACCCAGCCCGGCCCAAGCCCGGCCTGCAGGGCCAGCGCGATGGCGGCCGGGAACAGCGCCAGTGCAAACACCCAGAATCGCGCCGTGCCCCCATCCGGTCCTCGGCCCTGGTGACTGTGTTGCAGCATTTTCGGTGCACTGGCCTGCACCAGGCCATAGCCGATCACCCACAGCGCCAGGTAGCCGCCGACCTGCATAAAACTCCAGCCCAATACCGAATAAAGAAACACCGGAAGCCCGACCACGAACCAGACGTCGCGCGATCCGAACAGAAAGAAGCGTGCCGCTGATAACCAGTTGATGGCCGGCGCTTTCGAGAAGACCTCGGTGAACTTGGGCCTGGCTTTTGATTTCCCCAGACCGCTGGGTAACAGAGCGGCAGTCAAAAACAGCACCATCAGCAGACCGCCCGAGAGCACCGCCAGAGCGCCCCGGAATCCCGCCAGTTGCAACAGTGTGGCACCGAGAAAAAAGCCGATACCCTTGAGCGCGTTCTTGGAACCGGTCAGCACCGCAACCCATTTGAACAGCCGCGATTCGCTGCCGGAATCGGGCAGCAGCGTTTTCACGCTGGCCTTGGCGGACATTTTGTTGAGGTCCTTGGCAATGCCGGACAAGGCCTGCGCCGTCATGACATAGGGCACCATCAGCCAGGCTTCCGGCACCATCAACATCGCCAGGGCCAGCACCTGCAGCCCCATACCGATGTGCATGGTCAGGTTAAGCCCGATACGCGATCCCAACCAGCCGCCCACCAGGTTGGTGACCACGCCAAAGAACTCGTAGAACAGGAACAGCATCGCCACTTCAAAGGGCGAATAACCCAGCGAGTGGAAATAAAGCACGACCAGCATGCGGATAGCGCCGTCGGTCAGGGTGAAGGCCCAGTAACCACCGGTAACCACCATGTAATGGCGCAACCCGCTTTCCACGGCTACAGACTCTGTGCGATAAGCGCCGCGAATTCCATCATGCGGTTAACGTAACCCCATTCGTTGTCATACCAGGCCAACACTTTGACCTGGGTGCCATCGATGACCAGGGTTGACGGCGCATCGACAATTGAAGAGCGTGGATCGCCCCTGTAATCCATCGACACCAGCGGCCGTTCTTCGTAACCGAGAATACCCTTGAGTTCGCCCTCGGCGGCTTTCCTGAATAAAGCGTTGACTTCATGCACCGTGGTTTCGCGCCCGGCTTCGAACACAAAGTCGGTGAGAGACGCATTCAACAAGGGCACGCGCACCGCCAGACCGTTCAGCTTGCCGTGAAGTTCCGGAAAAATGCTGGTGATGGCTTTGGCAGACCCGGTCGTGGTCGGGATCAAAGACTGTCCACAGGCGCGTGCCCGACGCAGGTCCTTATGACCCTTGTCGACAATCGTCTGTGTATTGGTAATGTCATGAATGGTGGTCATGGCTCCGTGCCGAATGCCCAATCCTTCGTGCATGACTTTAACCACCGGTGCCAGACAGTTGGTGGTACAGGATGCGGCCGTCAGGATGCGGTGTTTGTCGGGATCGTACTGACCATGATTTATACCGTAGACGACATTCAACGCGGGCTCAGGTACCGGCGCCGAAACCAGCACCTTCTTTATACCCTGGTCAAAGTATGGCTGCAGCGCAGCCTCGCTCTTGAACTTGCCGGTACAGTCGATGAGAAGATCAATGCCCTTGCTGCCCCAATCCACATCGCCTGGCTGTTCGAGGCTTGAATAAGCAATGTGCCTGCCGTCGACCGTCAGCCCTTCGCTATCCGACTGTATTTCATGATCCCAGCGCCCTTGCAACGAATCGAACTCCAGCAGGTGCGCCATACAGTGTGCGTCGCCGCTGATCTCGTTGACATGAACAATCTGATACTCCGGTGTTTGCCAGCCGGCACGAAAACCTAGCCGGCCCATGCGTCCGAAGCCGTTAATTCCGATGCAAATAGTCATTATTGAAAACCTTCATTGACGGGTTACTGCCTTACGCCTGACAAGGCACACGACAGGCTTATGGGATTCAGACAAAGGGCATTGATGTCCGGTCGGAAGTGTAACAGCGGATGTTTTCGGAGACCATGCCCGGGACCTGGCTGAATATAGTTTGTCTACATCATCCAGGGCAGGAATATCAGGCACCATCAGGCCGCCTACTGTGAAACAGACGCCGAAGCGGCAGGTGATACAGGTACTGCCGGTTGAGAATAGGTCTTCAGCTCGCCACTTTAGAGCTTGATCGCGGTATTACCGATTCAAACACATGTTCATGATAGGATAACGCATCTGTAATTGCACCACCGACTGACCCGCGGCATTCATTCCGATTTGTTCAGTATCCGTACAGGCTGCTGACAGTTCTCTCACCGGACAGCGCTTCATCAAGGAACTGTGCCGGAAAAATGGTGATTTTGCGCTCCGGCCAACTGATTGGCGCACCGGGATTAACCCCGCTGCAACCCCTTCCGTACTCTGTGCACAGCGTTTCTACGGAGGGTTGGGACAATGAACTGGATGTTATTTGTTTTGTCCGCAGTCACCGGCGTCTCTGGTACTGTGATATTAATTATTTCAATGTTCCTGAACAGCGCGAACCTGTTGAATGCAGGCCTGATCGCGCTGTTAATTACCGGCCTGCTCATGATCGGTATGGTACTGATCCGGGACATCGGTCACGGGGGGAAAACCTGATGTCGAGCCAGACTCCGCCCGGCCCTATGCCGCTGATGCGGCAGTCGCTACGACCGTGCATCCCGTATTTCGGTGCAAGGTGTACAGGTATTTTAAAATGACCCGTTCCAGCAGTTAAAAACCAGAAGTTTGCTGTAGCTGTGGGAGTCAGGTAAAACGGGTTACACTACCGACCATCGGAATAACAGCTTGATGAGTTTTTTGTGAACCTTGTGTGGCAACTGGTATAGCCGCAACTTTCATTGTGTGCACGCTTCGCTCGGCGGCGATGACCCCCGTAAATCAGCGGTGAATCCTCCATCTACCGCACTGATCTCGACCCACTCCGGTGAAAATATAATTGCTGCGGACTATACCAGTTGCCGACGGCAACCTGTGTAACAGTTCATTACACGCAGAGATTCACCCTGCGCACGCATCAAAACCGCATTTATCACGGTTCTTCAGGACAAATATTGTTGGCAACGCCCGAATGCTGCTCTAATCTCGTATTGTTTGACGAATTGCGCTACAAATTAGGCAACTGAAACTGACAACCCGAATGAGTATTCGAACCAAACTCGTACTCTCTCTGAGTATCGTACTGGCCTTCAATCTGGCTGTCGGGCTCTATGCATTCCAAACCTACGGACAGGCATCCAAGAGCGCCGAGCAGGTCAGTCGCTGGGCGAATCAGATCGTGATCACCAGTCTATCGGCCCAGGTCCACTTCAAAAAACAGGTCCAGGAATGGAAAAATGTGCTTTTGCGGGGACACGAACCCGAACTCTACGAACGTTATCTGAACCAGTTCTACGATGAGGAACGAAACACCCGGAATGCACTCGAAACACTGCTGCCATTGCTGGACAAGGCCTCGGAAATAAAAGGCACTACGCAGGCTTTTTACCAGGCACACCAGAAACTGGGCGATCAATACCGTGAGGCCCTCTCTTCCTATAACCAGCTTACCAATAACCCGCATATCGTCGTAGACCAATTGGTCCGCGGTATAGACCGCAAACCAGCCGACCTTTTGGATCAGGTCGTCAACGAAACATTGGCTGAAAAAGAGACGCGACTTACTGAAATTGCAGCCGAAGCCGAGAAAACCGGAAAACGAATCCTGATGGCTGCGCTGTGGGTGTTGACCCTGGCGGTCGTCTTATTGATGTGGTTTGCGGATGATGCCATAGGCAAGCCGATCTCCGCCGCCACCGGCATCGCCAGGCGGATCTCCGACGGTAACCTGTCCGGTGAGATTTCCGTTTACGGGCGTGGCGAAACAGCTCAGTTGCTCGAATCGTTGAAAACCATGCAGGATAATTTGGTGGAGTATCAGAACGACCTGCGCGAAAGCGTGGAACGCACCCGCCTGTTGCTGGATTCCTCAGGGGAAGGAATCTATGGTGTGGACATCGACGGTCATTGCATGTTTATCAATCCCGCCGGCGTGAGCATGCTGAAATTCCACAGTGCCGATGACCTGCTCGGTAAGGAAATCCACTCCCTGATGCATCACACCAAACCGGATGGCACCTTCTTTCCGTTCGATGAATGTCCCTCGACGCATACCTTCAGAACGGGGAAGGTCTGTCACGTTGACGATGAGATATTCTGGCGTGCTGACGCGACAAGTTTCCCGGTTGAATACAGTTCTTACCCAATCCGTCACGCGGGGAACTTGATCGGCGCCGTGGTCCTGTTCTCTGACATCACCAAGCGGAAGGAGGCGGAACGCGCGCTCACACAAGCCCACAAGGCACTGCAGGAGGAACGTACACTACTCGCCAGGCGCGTTGAAGAGCGCACTGCGGAGCTGAACCTGACCAACGCTGAACTGGCGCAAAGCGCGCGCGCCAAAGACGAATTTCTGGCTGCGATGAGTCATGAATTCCGTACTCCGCTTACCACCATCATGGGAACTTCCGAGATGCTGATGGATGGACTGTACGGCGGGCTGACTGGCGATGC
>Ga0316189_10001866_pt1 | contig 20861 bp, 15 predicted proteins | sample LowCovwburrow_MG_FD_204930 | JGI IMG/M metagenome (GOLD analysis project Ga0316189, IMG submission 204930) | Coastal sediment microbial communities from Maine, United States - Lowes Cove worm burrow | ecosystem: Environmental > Aquatic > Marine > Coastal > Sediment | place: USA: Maine... | reverse complement strand
GGGCGACAACCTGAAGTTCAACGTTGAACTGATCGCCCCGATCGCGATGGAAGAGAAACTGCGCTTCGCCATCCGCGAAGGCGGCCGGACCGTAGGCTCCGGTGTCGTGTCAAAAATTATCGAGTAAGTCGAAATTTACGAGACCTTAAAAGGCGGCCGATGTGGTCGCCTTTTTTGAAATCCATGCCCTACCTTTTCCAACTTTTTTGATAGAATTTGATGCAAGCTATTTTTGTGGAAATGTTTTAGAAACGACAAAAGACGCCAGCCGCAAAACGTCACAATCAATGCTGGCGAAAGAGCAGTTGAACGAACCAGCATGGATTTAAAAAAATCATGATGCTTAATAAGCGTGGATATAGGGTTGTTTTGATCGTATATGCGATCGTTGCGGTTTCTGTAATAAAGCCGCCAAATGACTGGGCCAAAACCCATTTTCTGCTTTCCTACGATCTCGGGATTTTCCGCCGCGGATTTCTTGGCCAACTGCTGCGCCCTTTCTACGACACAGAGATGAGCCAGAGTGCTGTCTTTATGATAGGGGCGCTGCTTACATTCGTGGCGGGTCTGGCGTTGGTTTTGTTCGTGACCAGATGCCTGCGTACCGCTGAGAACGGCATTGAGATGGCGTTGGTGTTTGCGACATCTTTCGGTCTGGCAACATTTCTTGGAAATACTGGGTACTTCGATGGTGCAATTGCCGTATTGGGTATTACGGCACTTCTTTTTCCGACCCGTGGGTTCGTTGCACTATTCATAAAAACGGCACTCTGCCTTGCCGGTGTTTTGGTGCATGAAATTATGCTACCGACTTACACCCTTCTCGTCGCCTTTCAGATTTTCTTTGCGCGCAATGCGGAACCGTTCCTAAAACGCTTCTTGCTTAGTTTTTTGCCGGTATCTGCATCTTTGCTTGCGGTGATCGTCCTTTTCCAGCTCTCTCCAAATGCAAGCGAGATGTATGGTGTAACCCTGGCTGAAGTCACATCGCGCGCGATGGACTTCAACGTTCGAAAAGGCGCTGTTGAGGCTGTGATGAAATACGCTGAAGGTGAAGAGCCAGGGTATAATTATGTCTGGACTTCAAATCGCTATCTGTTCGAACTGAAATACGTCAGCTGGATTGGTATCGGTTTCATTCTTTATCTGATTGGCGCCGGATGGAAGCTGATCTGTGATCGACCCTTCATTGATAGACTCGCCGTACTTGCCGCAGCTCTCGGGCCGCTATCTTTGCTGTTTGTCGCCTTTGACTTGTCGCGGCTGGTGTCGTTGGCAATCATTCAGTCATTCGTTGTGCTGGCGCTTATATTGCAGCATGACGATGCTGCGCGATCGCGACTTGCCAATGTCTTCGGTCATCAGGTGATTGTTTTGTTGCTGGTTGCAAATGTTTTGATCAGCTTTCTTCCTTTGAATTTCACACCGGTTAACCGCATTGGCTTTCCTGCGGCTTTACTGGACCTGCCGATCTGGCGTGGTGAGTTTTAATGGCTGCGTCCGTGCGCATTTGAGACAAAAATCAAAATGTGCCCTTGATTCATTTCGCGTCGTCGCGTAACCCGACCTCGGTCCTAGGGGTTTAGCTCAGTTGGTAGAGCATCGGTCTCCAAAACCGAGGGTCGTGGGTTCGAGTCCCTCAGCCCCTGCCAGGACAATCTGACCAAGAATTTCCTAAGATATCTATCTGCAAATTATTCAGAATCGTCGCTGGCGAACCTGCCGTTGTGTTTCCTTGCCACATCAAAGCTTTTCCGGTCATTATATGATGATCAGGGTTCTGTTGTGAGATGTGGGTTACACGGACCCAATGATTGGAGGCACGATGAAACTGTTTCAATGGGTGTTTTTCTTTTTGGTTTTTCTAAGCCCCGCATTTGCGCAGGATATGACACAGGAGCGGGCTTGTCGCAAAAGCGCGACGCCATTTGAAGAGCGAATTGCGGCATGTACGGCCCTTATCGAATCCGAAGACTACGAAAAAAGATATTGGGCTTATCAGCGGCGGGGCGATGCTCATAGTGACAACGGCGATTATGCCGTTGCGATTGAAGACTTTAACAGCGCACTTGAGATTGATCCGCAATACGAAGCTGCACTTGGGAAGCGTGCTTATGCTCTCTATCAGGAAGGCCGGTACGAAGAGGCCTTGGCAGATACAACGCTGCTTATCGAAATAGATCCGGAAGATCATTGGAATTTCTATTATCATGGTCGAATACTGGATTGGCTTGACCGGGATGTTGAAGCACTTTCAGCACTGACACAGGCTATAGACCTCAAGGGTGACTATTTTTATTCTCGCTACCAGCGCGGGCATGTTCACCACAAAATGGAAAATTTCGCGCCCGCAACCGCAGATTATCAGGCCGCGCGCGACATTTCCCCGTTCAGGTCCTTCATTCACATGCGGCTCGCGGACAACTACCGGGATATGGGAGACGCAGATAACGCTGCCCGCTATTATCGCATGGCGCAGATCATTAACCCAAACGAGCGGTTTACAGATAGAAATCTGACCGAACTTGTTCAACTTGATCCGAACCTTGAGTTGTCTCCATTGCAATATGAGCCGCCTGAGGATGGGTTGAGCATCAGATATCTTCAGGTTTTTCTTCCATTTGACACGCGGGACGAAATGGAAATCGCAATTATGGATCTGGCAAACTGGTTTAGTGCCCCACCGAAAGCGATGCCAGAGGCATTGGCCTTGATAACGCGCAATTTGACGGTTCACGACGGTGACGTTGTACAAATTGATCTGGACTTGGAAGCGGAAAAAAATCTGGAAGTCGTTACATCGACTGGTGGGAAGATACCGGAATCCATTGATACATTCAGAGGTCTATTTCTTCGCACTCTTCGCACAGAAGCGGGTGGCCCGGAGTTCAGAAAAGTTTTTGACGAAGGTGAGCCGGCAACGTTATGGCCCCTTGTGGTTGGAAATACTGTGACAGGCCGAGGCGGATTTGAACTTGTTTGCCCGGAAGAATTTTCAATGGATGCGATGATGATGGGCTGTTTGCACGATGTCCCCTTTGTGCGGCTCGGCACGCTGGAGTTTAGTCTGGTTGTTGAAAAGCAGGAACAGATACACGAACCATTGGGGGTTTTTGACACTTTCGTTGTCCGCTACCGGGAGCTATCAAAAATGGAAGCTTTTGGCAGGGAGGCGAAACGCGAAGTCGAAACACGTTGGTGGATTAGCCCCGAGCTAGGCTTTTGGGTAAAACGGACCAATCAGCGTGGTGATAAAATCGCCAGCCTGCATGCAGTTTCGATTTTGGAAAACTGATATTGGTTAGTTTCGGATGGGGTTGAATTCCCCGTGATACAGGCGTATCTGCGTGGCAATCCGTCAGAAGGGCTATTTTTATGGCAAAAGCAAATCCAGCGCAGTTTATCCAGCAGGTTCGCTCCGAAGTATCCAAAGTTGTATGGCCAACACGGCGCGAAGTATTGCTGACCACGGCAATGGTCTTTGTCATGGCGACTTTGACTGCGATCTTTTTTTCGCTGATCGATTTGACGATCCGCGAAGGTCTGAGAGCTTTGTTCGACGCTTTTAGATAAGAAAAACTCGGCTCTACGGTCTTGAAATACCTTGATTTCACTAGTAGAGCGGGCGGCATCATCAGGGCAGGCGTACAGCGATTCGGGTTGTGCGCTGTTTTTGTTCTGGACTAAGGCGGCGTAACCGTCTGAATAAATTGAACTTTCCGGGCCTAAGGCCACGGGCGATGTGAGGCAAGAAGCAGTATGGCGAAGCGGTGGTATTCGGTAAGCGTTCTCTCAAACTACGAGAAAAAGATTGCCGAGCAAATCAAGCATTCCGTCATTGATGCCGGTCTCGAGGACGAGATCGAAGAAGTGCTGGTGCCTACCGAAGAGGTTATCGAGGTGCGCCGCGGTAAGAAAGTTACCGCCGAGCGCCGGTTCATGCCGGGCTATGTTTTGGTCCGTATGGAAATGTCGGATCAGGGCTATCACCTGATCAACTCGATCAACCGGGTTACCGGTTTTCTGGGCCCACAAGGCCGCCCGATGCCAATGCGCGACGCTGAGGTGAACCAGATTCTCAACCGGGTTGAGGAAGGTCTGGAATCACCTCGTACGCTGATCCACTTCGAGATTGGCGAAAAAGTGCAGGTTACTGACGGCCCATTCGAAGGGTTCGACGGAATGGTCGAAGACGTCGATGAAGAAAGCAACCGTCTGAAAGTGACGGTATCAATTTTTGGCCGGGCAACCCCGGTCGAGCTGGAATTCACTCAGGTCACAAAAGACGCCTGAGCGCATCTGTGGGAGGTACGGTGGGCGCGCCCATCACGCCGGACCACACAACCTAGATCGGTGAGACGCGTTTCGCCGTTGTTGAAGAAGGAGAGGCCACATGGCCAAGAAAATTGCTGGTAAGATGAAGCTGCAGGTGAAAGCCGGGCAAGCCAACCCATCCCCACCCGTTGGACCTGCACTGGGTCAGCGCGGAATTAATATCATGGAATTCTGCAAGGCATTTAACGCCCGTACGCAGGATCTGGAGCCCGGAGCACCGTGCCCAACCGTGATCACCTATTACGTGGATAAATCGTTCAATATGGATATCAAGACGCCCCCTGCGTCTTATTTCCTGAAAAAGGCGGCCAAACTGAAATCTGGCGCAAAGCTGCCGGGTCGTGAAACAGTTGGTACAGTCTCCACCAAGCAGGTGAAAGAGATTGCCGAAGCGAAAATGAAAGACCTGAACGCGACCGATATTGAAGCAGCAATGCAGATCATTCTCGGCTCGGCGCGGTCTATGGGCATCGAGGTGAAATAATCATGGCAAAGCTTGGAAAACGTACCAAAGCCGCACGTGAGGCTTTCGCAGGTAAATACGACGTCACCGTCGAAGAAGCCGTTTCGCTGATCAAAGCAAATGCAAATGCAAAGTTTGACGAAACCGTCGAAGTCGCAATGAACCTGGGTGTTGACCCACGCCATGCAGACCAAATGGTTCGTGGTGTTGTGACTCTGCCGAACGGTACCGGTAAAACAGTACGTGTCGCTGTGTTTGCACGCGGGCCTAAAGCTGAGGAAGCACAGGCTGCTGGCGCAGATATCGTTGGTGCCGAGGATCTGATGGAAATCGTTCAGGGCGGCAAAATCGAGTTTGATCGTTGCATCGCAACTCCGGACATGATGCCAATCGTTGGCCGTCTGGGTAAAGTGCTTGGCCCACGGAACCTGATGCCAAACCCACGGGTTGGCACAGTAACCATGGATGTTGCTGAGGCTGTAAAGAACGCCAAAGGCGGCGAAGTTCAGTTCAAAGCCGAAAAAGCTGGTGTTGTACACGCAGGTATCGGCAAAGCCTCTTTCGACGAAGCAAAGCTGGTGGAAAACCTTAGGGCATTTGTCGGTGCGGTCGCGAAAGCAAAACCAGCAGGTTCCAAAGGAGCCTACATGAAGAAAATCGCTGTGTCCTCGACAATGGGCCCGGGCGTTTCCGTATCCGTGGATTCTGCCAACAGCGAGTAAGAATTCTGCCCGGGGAAACCCGGGCTGAATAGCGGGGTCGTAAGGCTCCGTTCTGTCCGAGACGGAGGGTGTGGCGCCCACAATAACAAAGCGTCACATAATTCCTTCCCGAGATGGGAAACGAGACAGATTTTTCGAGGGGCCTCCCTCGAGTGATTTTGGCCTCGGGACCCTGAAATTGGACCCGAACGTCGGCGACCCCGCCAAATTGGGGAAACTGACACTAACTGAGCCGGAAAGGGAAACCTTTCCATAATTGGAGTGAAACTGTGGATAGAGCACAAAAAGAGAAGTTGGTCGACGAACTCGGCCAGATCTTTGAAAGCTCTGGCGTCGTAGTGGTTGCCCACTACGAGGGTCTCACGGTTGCTGAGATGCAGGACCTGCGCGCGCGAATGCGCGAAGCTGGTGGGTCCGTTCGCGTTGCCAAGAACAAGCTCGCCAAAATCGCTCTTGATGGGAAGCCTTGCGCAAGCATCGCTGATTTCCTGACGGGCATGACCGTTCTCGCCTATTCGGAAGACCCCGTGGCTGCAGCCAAGGTCGCCGAAGACTTCGCTAAGGAAAACAAGAAACTTGTGATCCTTGGCGGTGCTATGGGAGAGAACGCTCTGGATCGTGCCGGCGTTGAAGCCGTGTCGAAAATGCCATCTCGCGAGGAGCTTATTGCTTCTATCGCTGGCTGCATCGGCGCACCTGCTTCGAATATCGCTGGCGCAATTGGCGCACCTGCTTCGAACATCGCTGGCATCTTTTCCACTTTGGAAGAGCGGCTCGCCGCTTAAGCAACTTCGTGACCTCGTAGGGTTGAACACCTGACGTTGGAACACATTTATGAATGGGAACAGTGAAATGGCTGATCTGAAAAAACTGGCTGAAGAGATTGTGGGTCTGACCCTTCTCGAAGCACAAGAACTGAAAACGATCCTTAAAGACGAGTATGGCATCGAGCCTGCTGCTGGTGGCGCTGTAATGGTTGCTGGCCCAGCAGATGCTGGTGCTGCTGCTGGTGAAGAGCAAACTGAATTTGACGTGATCCTGAAGTCCGCTGGCGCTTCTAAAATCAACGTCATCAAAGAAGTTCGCTCGATTACCGGTCTCGGCCTTAAAGAAGCGAAAGAACTTGTTGATGCAGGCGGCAAGGCTGTCAAAGAGCAAGTTTCTAAAGAAGAAGCTGACGACATCAAAGCCAAGCTCGAAGCAGCTGGCGCTGAAGTCGAAATCAAGTAATTGGCCGGGGCACAAAGCCCCAACCAACGAAAATCTTGGCTGGATCCGGGAAAATTCCGGGTCCAGCCGAATCTGTCTTAGCAAGCGCATCTGAACGGTGCTTTTTCTAAGGAGAGGTTCAGCGGATCGGGAGCAGACCGGTGGGACGGTTTGCATGAATAGGTCCGAACCCCTCTTGTTTCGTGTGCGGCGCGGCCTTGTGGCCCGACTTGGACGTGCCCGCGAAAAAAATAAAGGTGACCACGCGCATGGCTCAGACTTTCCTAGGCCAGAAACGGCTTCGCAAATACTTTGGTAAAATCCGCGAAGTTCTGGAAATGCCGAACCTTATCGAGGTTCAAAAGTCTTCATATGATCTGTTTTTAAAATCCGGAGACCAGCTCCAGCCGCTGGACGGCGAAGGCATCAAAGGTGTCTTTCAGTCGGTTTTCCCGATCAAGGATTTCAATGAAACATCAATTCTTGAGTTCGTGAAATACGAACTGGAGAAACCAAAATACGATGTTGAGGAATGTCAGCAACGTGACATGACCTACGCTGCACCTTTGAAAGTGACACTGCGGTTGATCGTATTTGATATCGATGAAGATACCGGTGCGAAATCCGTTAAAGACATCAAAGAACAAGACGTATTCATGGGCGACATGCCCCTGATGACACCGAACGGTACATTTGTCGTCAACGGTACCGAGCGTGTGATCGTATCCCAGATGCACCGTTCACCAGGTGTGTTCTTTGATCATGACAAAGGCAAAACCCATTCGTCTGGCAAACTGCTGTTTGCTTGCCGGATCATTCCATACCGTGGTTCATGGCTCGACTTCGAATTTGATGCAAAAGACATTGTCTTTTCCCGGATTGATCGTCGCCGCAAACTTCCTGTTACGACCCTGCTTTATGCGCTGGGTCTGGATCAGGAAGAGATCATGGAAGCCTACTATGACACCGTTACCTACAAGCTGAAGAAGAACAAAGGTTGGGTCACCAAGTTCTTCCCAGAGCGTGTACGCGGAACGCGTCCGACTTTTGATCTGGTTGATGCAAAAACCGGAGAAGTGATTGCCGAAGCCAATAAAAAGGTTACGCCACGCGCTGTGAAAAAGTTGATTGATGACGGCAAAGTCGCAAATCTGTTGGTGCCACACGAACAGATACTGGGACGCTTTGTTTCCAAGGATATCATCAACGAAGAAAATGGCGCGATCTATGTCGAAGCAGGCGATGAACTTACGCTTGAATATGACAAAGAAGGCACAGTAACTGGGGGTACGCTGCAAGATTTGCTGGATGCTGGCATTACTGAAATACCCGTTCTCGACATTGATAACATCAATGTCGGTCCGTACATGCGCAACACTATGGCGGCGGACAAGAACTTGGGTCGCGACACCGCGCTGATGGATATCTATCGCGTCATGCGTCCTGGTGAACCACCCACCGTCGAGGCCGCCTCGCAATTGTTCGACACGTTGTTCTTTGACAGTGATCGCTATGATCTTTCGGCCGTTGGCCGGGTCAAGATGAACATGCGTCTGTCGCTTGATGCCGAAGACACACAGCGCACACTTCGTAAGGAAGACATCGTTGCCTGTGTTAAAGCTCTGGTTGAGCTTCGCGATGGCAAAGGCGATATCGACGATATTGACCACCTCGGCAACCGCCGGGTGCGCTCGGTTGGCGAACTGATGGAAAATCAGTATCGCGTTGGTTTGCTGCGTATGGAACGTGCAATCAAGGAACGCATGTCATCCGTTGAGATCGACACTGTGATGCCACAAGATCTGATCAATGCGAAACCGGCTGCAGCGGCTGTTCGTGAATTCTTCGGTTCTTCGCAGCTATCGCAGTTTATGGACCAGACCAACCCGCTGTCGGAAGTTACGCACAAGCGTCGTCTTTCAGCACTTGGGCCAGGTGGTCTGACACGAGAGCGTGCTGGGTTTGAGGTGCGCGACGTGCACCCAACTCACTACGGTCGGATGTGTCCGATTGAAACGCCAGAGGGACCGAATATTGGTCTTATCAACTCGCTCGCGACATTCGCCCGCGTGAACAAATACGGCTTTATTGAAACACCCTACCGTAAGGTTGTGGATGGTAAGGTGACCGATGAGGTCAACTATATGGCCGCTACCGAAGAAATGCGTCACACAGTGGCGCAGGCCAACGCGAAGCTTGATGACAAAGGTGTGTTCATCAACGATCTCGTATCAAGCCGTAAATCTGGCGAATACATGCTCAGCCCGCGTGAAAATGTGGACCTGATCGACGTTAGCCCGAAACAGCTGGTATCTGTAGCGGCTTCGCTTATTCCCTTCCTTGAAAATGACGATGCGAACCGTGCCCTGATGGGGTCGAACATGCAACGACAGGCTGTGCCGCTGCTGCAAGCAGAAGCGCCGCTGGTGGGAACCGGTATCGAAGAAGTTGTTGCACGCGATTCCGGTGCTGCAATTATGGCAAAGCGTTCTGGTGTAATTGACCAGGTTGATGCACAGCGGATCGTGATCCGCGCAACCGAAGATCTCGAAATGGGTGACGCGGGCGTGGATATCTACCGCATGCGCAAATTCCAGCGTTCGAACCAGAACACCTGCATCAACCAGCGTCCGCTGGTGAAAGTGGGCGACCGTGTGCAGAAAGGCGAAGTTATCGCTGACGGTCCATCCACAGATATGGGTGAACTGGCGCTTGGTAAAAACGTGGTCGTCGCGTTTATGCCTTGGAACGGTTACAACTACGAAGACTCGATCCTGATCTCCGAGCGGATCGCGCGTGATGATGTGTTTACTTCGATTCACATCGAAGAATTCGAAGTTGCCGCACGTGATACCAAACTTGGACCAGAGGAAATCACACGCGACATTCCAAACGTTGGTGAAGAAGCGCTGCGCAACCTCGACGAGGCTGGCATTGTTTACATCGGTGCTGAGGTAGAGCCGGGCGATATTCTGGTTGGTAAAATTACGCCAAAAGGCGAAAGCCCGATGACGCCGGAAGAAAAACTGCTGCGCGCCATCTTTGGTGAAAAGGCAAGCGACGTGCGTGATACTTCATTGCGCGTGAAGCCGGGCGACTTTGGTACGGTTGTTGAGGTGCGTGTCTTTAACCGCCACGGTGTGGAAAAAGATGAACGTGCACTTCAGATCGAACGTGAAGAAGTTGAGCGTCTGGGCCGTGACCGGGATGACGAGCTGGCGATCCTTGATCGCAACATCTATGCGCGTCTGAAGTCTCTGGTTCTTGGCAAAGTGGCTGTCAAAGGTCCGAAAGGCGTGGCGCCAAAATCCAAGATCGACGAAGAGCTTCTGGACTCACTCTCACGAGGACAGTGGTGGCAGCTGGCGTTGGCAGAAGAATCTGACGCACAGATCGTTGAAGCCCTGAACGCGCAATACGAGGCGCAGAAGCGCACGCTTGACGCGCGGTTCGAGGATAAGGTCGAGAAAGTCCGTCGTGGTGATGATCTGCCTCCGGGTGTGATGAAGATGGTCAAAGTCTTCGTCGCGGTGAAGCGTAAGCTGCAACCGGGCGATAAAATGGCCGGTCGTCACGGCAACAAAGGGGTTATCTCCAAGGTTGTTCCGATGGAAGACATGCCGTTCCTCGCAGATGGGACGCCGGTTGATTTCTGCCTGAACCCGCTTGGTGTGCCGTCGCGTATGAACGTTGGGCAGATTCTTGAAACCCACATGGGTTGGGCTGCACGCGGCCTGGGTCTGAACATTGACGAAGCGATGCAGGAATATCGCCGGTCAGGTGATCTGACCCCTGTTCGCGAAGCGATGGAACTGGCCTATGGCTCTGATGTTTACGAAGAGGGCATCAAAGGCATGACCGAGGATGACCTGCTGGAAGCGGCGGGGAATGTTACCCTTGGTGTGCCAATAGCAACGCCAGTCTTTGACGGAGCCAAAGAAGCAGACGTTAACGATGCGCTGGTCCGTGCCGGGTTCAGTCAATCTGGCCAGTCGATCCTGTTTGATGGTCGTACGGGTGAGCAATTTGCACGCCCCGTGACCGTTGGCGTCAAGTACCTGCTTAAACTTCACCACCTCGTGGATGACAAAATCCACGCGCGTTCAACCGGGCCTTACAGCCTTGTCACGCAACAGCCGCTGGGTGGTAAAGCTCAGTTCGGTGGTCAGCGTTTCGGGGAGATGGAAGTCTGGGCGCTCGAAGCATATGGCGCTGCCTACACGTTGCAGGAAATGCTTACCGTCAAGTCGGATGACGTGGCGGGCCGGACCAAAGTCTACGAGTCTATCGTCAAAGGCGAAGACAACTACGAGGCTGGCATTCCGGAAAGCTTTAACGTGCTGGTGAAAGAAGTTCGGGGCCTCGGTCTCAACATGGAACTCCTGGATGCGGAGGAAGAATGAGGGCGTACCGCGCCCCCATTCACCCATCCCTGACATAAGGAACGCAAAATGAACCAGGAACTTACAACAAACCCGTTTAACCCGCTTGCAGCGCCTAAAACCTTTGATGAAATCAAGGTTTCCCTGGCATCGCCCGAGCGGATTCTGAGCTGGTCTTACGGCGAAATCAAAAAGCCGGAAACCATCAACTACCGGACGTTCAAGCCCGAGCGTGATGGTCTTTTCTGCGCACGTATCTTTGGCCCAATCAAAGACTACGAATGTCTTTGCGGCAAATATAAACGCATGAAGTATCGCGGCGTTGTCTGCGAGAAATGCGGTGTCGAGGTAACGCTACAGAAAGTCCGCCGCGAGCGGATGGGCCATATCGAATTGGCAGCGCCAGTTGCACACATCTGGTTCCTCAAATCGCTGCCATCCCGTATCGGCCTGATGCTTGACATGACACTGCGTGATCTGGAACGCATTCTCTACTTTGAAAACTATGTGGTGATTGAACCCGGGCTCACCGATCTGACCTATGGCCAGTTGATGAGCGAAGAAGAGTTCATGGATGCGCAGGATGCCTATGGCATGGATGCATTCACCGCTGGTATCGGCGCAGAAGCAATTCGCGAAATGCTGGGCCAAATTGACCTTGAAAGCGAAGCAGAAACGCTGCGCGCTGATTTGGCCGTAGCGACCGGCGAATTGAAACCCAAGAAGATCATAAAACGTTTGAAAATCGTTGAGAGCTTTCTTGAATCCGGCAACCGCCCCGAGTGGATGGTTATGACGGTTATTCCGGTTATTCCGCCAGAACTGCGCCCGTTGGTGCCGTTGGACGGAGGACGTTTCGCGACATCTGACCTTAACGATCTTTACCGTCGGGTGATCAACCGGAACAACCGCTTGAAGCGCCTGATTGAATTGCGCGCACCTGATATCATTGTTCGTAACGAAAAGCGGATGCTGCAGGAATCTGTGGATGCACTGTTTGACAATGGCCGTCGTGGCCGGGTGATTACAGGCGCAAACAAGCGCCCGCTGAAATCGCTGTCAGACATGTTGAAAGGCAAGCAGGGACGTTTCCGTCAGAACCTTCTGGGGAAACGGGTCGACTTTTCTGGTCGTTCGGTGATTGTGACGGGTCCCGAGCTGAAGCTGCACCAATGTGGTTTGCCAAAGAAAATGGCGCTCGAACTGTTCAAGCCGTTCATCTATTCGCGGCTTGAAGCGAAAGGCCTGTCTTCGACTGTTAAGCAAGCCAAAAAGCTGGTTGAAAAAGAGCGTCCTGAAGTTTGGGATATTCTGGATGAAGTAATCCGTGAACACCCAGTCATGCTGAACCGGGCACCGACATTGCACCGCCTTGGTATTCAGGCGTTTGAGCCTGTGCTGATTGAAGGTAAAGCTATTCAGCTGCACCCGCTGGTGTGTTCTGCATTTAACGCTGACTTTGACGGCGACCAAATGGCCGTTCACGTTCCGCTGAGCCTTGAAGCACAGCTGGAAGCCCGTGTTCTGATGATGTCGACGAACAACGTTCTTTCGCCGGCAAATGGCGCGCCTATCATCGTTCCATCGCAGGATATGATCCTTGGCCTTTATTACATCTCGCTTGAGCGGGAAGGTATGAAGGGCGAGGGTATGATATTTTCGGATGTCGACGAAATTCAGCATGCGTTGGACGCAGGGCTTGTTCATCTTCACTCCAAGGTGACTGCACGGATTGCACAGATCGACGAAGAAGGTAACGAAGTGATGAAACGCTTCGACACCACGCCTGGGCGTATCCGCCTGGGTGCGCTATTGCCGAAGAACGCAAAAGCTCCGTTTGAACTGGTGAACCGCTTGCTGCGTAAAAAGGAAGTTCAGCAGGTTATTGATACCGTTTACCGTTACTGTGGTCAGAAAGAATCTGTGATCTTCTGCGACCAGATCATGACCGTTGGTTTCCGCGAAGCGTTCAAGGCCGGTATTTCGTTTGGTAAAGACGATATGATTATCCCTGACAGCAAATGGCCTATCGTTGATGGTGTCCGCAATAACGTTAAAGAATTCGAACAACAGTATATGGACGGTCTGATCACTCAGGGCGAAAAATACAACAAAGTTGTCGATGCCTGGTCCAAGTGTTCGGACGAGGTCGCAGATGCGATGATGGCAGAAATCTCTGCTATGCGTCTTGATGATGCCGGTGCGCAGATGGAGCCGAATTCGGTTTACATGATGGCCCACTCTGGTGCGCGTGGCTCCCCTGCTCAGATGAAACAGCTGGGTGGTATGCGTGGTCTGATGGCCAAACCTTCGGGTGAGATTATCGAAACGCCGATTATCTCGAACTTTAAAGAAGGTCTGACCGTGCTTGAGTACTTCAACTCGACACACGGTGCCCGTAAGGGTCTTGCGGATACAGCACTTAAGACTGCGAACTCTGGTTACCTGACTCGTCGCTTGGTGGATGTTGCACAGGATTGTATTATCCGTGCGCATGACTGCGGAACTGAAAAGGCGATTACTGCACAAGCGGCAGTAAACGATGGTGACGTTGTCGCTTCGTTGGCAGAGCGTATTCTTGGCCGGGTATCGGCTGATGATGTGATGAAGCCAGGAACCGATGAGGTGCTCGTTTCTGCGGGTGAGCTGATCGACGAGCGCAAGGCAGATACTATCGAATCTGCTGGTGTTGCGACGATGCGTATTCGTAGCCCACTGACCTGTGAAGCCGAAGAAGGTGTTTGCGCAGCCTGTTATGGCCGCGATCTTGCACGCGGTACGATGGTGAACCAGGGTGAAGCTGTCGGTATTATCGCCGCGCAGTCAATTGGTGAGCCTGGCACGCAGCTTACGATGCGGACATTCCACATCGGCGGTATTGCGCAGGGTGGTCAACAGTCGTTCCAGGAAGCCAGCCATGATGGCAAGGTTGAATTCCGCAATCCATTGTTGCTGAAAAACGCATTGGCCGAGCAGATCGTTATGGGCCGGAATATGGTCCTGGCGATCCTGGACGAAAATGGTCAGGAACGCGCAAGCCACAAGCTGAGCTACGGCAGCAAAGTCCACGTTAAAGATGGCGCAAAAGTCTCTCGTGGTGACAAGTTGTTTGAATGGGATCCTTACACCCTGCCAATCATTGCTGAGAAAGCCGGTACGGCTAAATTCGTTGACCTGATCAGCGGACTTTCGGTGCGTGACGATACTGACGATGCAACTGGCATGACCCAGAAAATTGTGACTGACTGGCGCTCGGCCCCTAAGGGGAACGAGTTGAAGCCTGAAATCCTTATCGTGGGTGAGGATGGCGAACCGGTACGCAATGATGTGGGTAACCCGGTGATCTATCCAATGTCGGTGGATGCGGTCTTGTCGATTGAAGATGGCTCTGAAGTCAAAGCTGGTGATGTTGTTGCGCGTATTCCACGTGAAGGTGCAAAAACCAAAGACATCACAGGTGGTCTGCCACGTGTGGCCGAACTTTTTGAGGCACGCCGCCCCAAAGACCACGCCATTATCGCAGAGATCGACGGCTATGTTCGGTTTGGTCGCGACTACAAAAACAAACGTCGCATCAGTATCGAGCCTTCAGATGAATCGCTCGAGCCCGTCGAATACATGGTGCCCAAAGGCAAGCATATTCCTGTTGCCGAAGGGGATTTCGTCTCCAAAGGTGACTACATCATGGATGGCAACCCAGCACCGCATGACATTCTGGCGGTTATGGGTATCGAAGCGCTGGCCAACTACATGGTTGACGAAGTGCAGGATGTTTACCGTCTGCAGGGCGTTAAGATCAACGATAAGCATATCGAAGTGATCGTGCGCCAGATGTTGCAGAAATGGGAAATCCTGGATTCCGGCCAGACAACCTTGCTGAAAGGCGAGCATGTCGACAAAGCCGAGTTTGATGCAGCCAACGAAAAGGCGCTCGCACGTGGTGATCGTGTTGCTTTGGGTGAACCAATCCTTCTTGGGATTACAAAGGCAAGCCTGCAGACACGTTCATTCATCTCAGCGGCCTCGTTCCAGGAAACTACGCGTGTTCTGACCGAAGCATCGGTTCAGGGTAAACGTGACAAACTGGTTGGTCTGAAAGAAAACGTAATCGTCGGACGTCTGATCCCTGCCGGAACTGGTGGTGCTACACAGCAAATGCGTCGCATAGCTGTCGAACGTGACAACGTTGTGTTGGAGGCTCGTCGCGAAGAAGCTGCCGCTGCCGCTGCGTTGGCAGGGCCGGTTGACGGTTCGCCGGAAGACATGGGTAACATTGTTGGCGAAGATGTGCTGGATGCAGGTCTGGCTGATACGCTTGAAAGCCGCGAAGAATAAGCAAACCTGAAAAAGAATAAAAAAGCCCCGCTGAACACAGCGGGGCTTTTTTTTGGTTTGGTTTGATGTGGCGCACAGCTGATTACTTTTGCATGTGCAGGCCAACGCGTGTATCGGCAACGCGTAGCTATTATTTTGTGCAGGTCCCCGAAAGAGCCCCTTAGAATTTGAAATTTTGGCAAATTGAGCAGGGCAATAATTGCAAAGAGTCCAAAGCCATTGGTGATGGGCGTATAAAAGCGAAAGCAGTATAAACGTGGCAATCCTCAGCGATAATGCACGCGGTGCAATTCTGATGATGGCGAGCATGATCGCCTTTACCCTTAACGACACCTGCTTCAAGGCTTTGTCAGATGAACTACCGCTTTTTCAAGCCCTGCTTATTCGGGGTGTCGTGACAATGGTTTTGCTTTTTGGGATAGCCTGGGGAATGGGTGCGCTTCGTTTGCGGCTGCCAAAGGCAGACTGGGGGTTCATCGCGATCAGAACGGTTGCCGAAATTGGCGCCGCATATTTCTTCCTGACGGCATTGTTTAATATGGAAATTGCCAATGTCACCGCCATTTTGCAGGCGCTTCCACTAACGGTAACCTTGGCTGGCGCCGTTTTTCTTGGAGAGGCGGTTGGCTGGCGTCGCTTGCTTGCCATTCTGGTTGGCTTTGTGGGTGTTATGCTGATCGTTCGTCCGGGCCCCGATGGTTTCAATAGTTATGCGGTTTACGCGTTGATTGCTGTCGCCTTTGTTACGATGCGCGATCTTGCATCGCGGAGATTGTCAAAAAATGTGCCATCGTTGGTAGTAGCGTTGGCCGCTGCTGCGGGGGTCACTTTGTTTGCTGCGATTGGGACCTTTTCTGAGCAATGGGTACCTGTGAGCGAATTGGCAGCGCTGCAATTAATGGGGGCATCTTTTTTCATAATTGGCGGATATTTATTCAGCGTAATGGTGATGCGTGTTGGTGACATCGGGTTTGTTGCGCCGTTCCGGTACACAGGACTTCTATGGGCGCTAATCATGGGATTTTTTGTTTTTGGTGATTGGCCAGACCCTATTACACTATTGGGGGGTGCGATTGTTGTTGCGACAGGGATTTTCACATTTTACCGCGAACGCAAATTAGCAAAAAGGGAAAGAGGGTGACATCTGAAGTTCAAGTTTTGGGGCTGTGTCGTTTTTCATACCCCGCACCTATTGATTCATTTCAGACTCGCCATAAAACTCTGGAAGACCGAAAAGCGATGCTTTACTCGCCCGAGAGGTTGGAACTCCGGTGTTTCTGGTTTGAACAAATTACTTTGCCCTCATTGCTCGCGCAGACCGACCTCGATTTTACACTCCTAATTTTGTTTGGTGACGATTTTCCCGAACCTTACCGAAGCCGAATTCTGAAGCTGGTTGAAGGCGTGAAGCAAATCAAACCCGTTTTTCGGGCATCGGCACCGCATCGCGACGTGTATCGGGAAATTATGCAGGCAGAGCGAAGATTTGAATCGCGTGCTGTGGCAGAGTTTCGGTTAGATGATGACGATGCGGTGGCAGTCAATTTTGTTGCTCAAACACGCACCAGATTTAGACAGGTTGCACCAGTGTTTGAGAGTGCTGAGCGCATGGCGATGGATTTCTCGCGCGGCGTAATCATCAGCGCCAAACCCGAAGGCGTTGAGTTTTTGCCTGTAATCACGCGGTTCTGGGCGGCTGGCTTGGTTGTATTTTTCAAGCCAGAGAATGATCGCTCCGTGATGGATTTTCCGCACCAGCAAATTTGGAAACGGATGCCTGCTGTCTCCTTCAATCAAAGCATTATGTACTTACGTGGAATGCACCGCACAAATGACAGCAAAGTTCGTACCAAGGGGAACGGTCGTTTTATCTTGCCGGAAAAAGAACTCGCTTCAAAGCTTAGACAACGGTTTCGGGTTGAAAAGGATCGTTTTGTGACAGGAGTCACACCGCTTCTTTAAGAAACTGCAATCTTAGAACAAGGTAGAATATGCAATAGTCGCGATTGCGGTCACAATGTCTGAACCGTTGCTGTTGACAAGCTCTGCGACTCCCCATATACGGCGCCCACTTGGGCAGGGTGTATTCCCGTTATTGCCTTAATCAGAACTGAAGTGGTCAAGATCCGGGCTAGCGCTCCGATCCTCTGAATGCCCACCGCGTCGTTCCCAAAAGATGGGGGCGGATGTGGTTTTTGCGCTGTGCGGACGCGTATGAGCGCGTGAATTTGAAATGTGTTGCAACACGGGGAATGAACCGGAATGCCAACGATCCAACAGCTGATCCGCAAGCCGCGGCAGCCGAAAGTAAAACGCCAAAAGTCCATGCATCTGCAGGCTTGTCCTCAGAAACGTGGAGTGTGCACCCGCGTCTATACAACGACGCCGAAGAAACCAAACTCTGCTATGCGGAAAGTTGCCAAGGTTCGTTTGACCAATGGCTTCGAGGTGATTTCGTACATCCCAGGTGAAAGCCACAACCTTCAGGAGCACTCTGTGGTTCTGATCCGTGGCGGTCGTGTAAAAGACCTTCCCGGTGTGCGTTACCACATCCTTCGCGGTGTTCTGGATACCCAGGGCGTCAAAGACCGTAAGCAGCGTCGTTCGAAATACGGCGCTAAGCGTCCTAAATAAGGAGAGGCCGAGATGTCCCGTCGTCACGCCGCTGAAAAACGTGAAGTTCTGCCGGACGCCAAGTATGGCGACCGCATTCTTACTAAATTTATGAATAACCTGATGGTCGACGGCAAGAAATCTGCCGCCGAGCGTATCGTTTACAATGCGTTTGAACGCGTTGAAGACAAGCTGAAGCGTGCACCGGTTGAAGTTTTCCACGAAGCTCTGGACAACATCAAACCTTCTGTTGAGGTTCGGTCGCGCCGTGTTGGTGGTGCAACCTACCAGGTGCCAGTTGAAGTGCGCCCAGAGCGCCGCGAAGCTTTGGCGATCCGCTGGTTGATAATCGCTGCACGCAAGCGCAACGAAAACACAATGGAAGAACGTCTTGCTGGTGAACTGCTCGATGCAGTCAACACACGCGGTACGGCCGTGAAAAAACGTGAAGACACACACAAGATGGCAGAGGCAAACAAAGCCTTCAGCCATTACCGCTGGTAAATCTGGCCAAGGACTGACCCAATGGCACGCGAATACCCCCTCGACCGTTATCGTAATTTCGGGATCATGGCGCATATCGATGCAGGTAAAACCACCTGTTCGGAGCGTATCCTGTACTATACCGGGAAATCTCATAACATCGGCGAAGTGCACGATGGCGCTGCAACCATGGACTGGATGGAGCAGGAGCAGGAGCGTGGCATCACGATTACTTCGGCTGCGACCACGACTTTCTGGGAACGTACTGAAAACGGTGTCGATGCAGAAACTGAAAAGCATCGCCTGAACATTATCGACACGCCAGGTCACGTTGACTTCACAATCGAAGTTGAACGTTCTTTGGCTGTGCTTGACGGTGCTGTTGCTGTTCTTGACGCCAATGCTGGTGTTGAACCGCAGACAGAAACTGTCTGGCGTCAGGCTGACCGCTACAAGGTTCCGCGTATCGTTTTCGTCAACAAGATGGACAAAATCGGCGCAGACTTTTTCAACTGCGTCGAAATGATCAAAAGCCGCACCGGCGCAATCCCTTGCCCAATTCAGTGCCCAATTGGCTCAGAGACAGAGCTTGAGGGCATCGTAGACCTGGTCACCATGCAAGAGTGGGTGTGGGCTGGCGAAGATCTGGGTGCGACCTGGGAACTGCGCGAGATTCGCGACAGCCTTAAAGACAAGTGCGAAGAAATGCGCACAACCATGATCGAACTCGCCGTCGAGATGGACGACGACGCCATGGAAGCTTACCTCGAAGGTAACGAGCCTGACGTCGCGACCCTGCGCAAACTGATCCGTAAGGGTACTCTTTCGATGACGTTTATTCCGGTTCTGGCTGGGTCTGCGTTCAAAAACAAAGGTGTTCAGCCTCTGTTGAACGCAGTTGTGGATTATCTGCCAAACCCGCTGGATGTTATTGACTACATGGGTTTCCGTCCTGGTGACGAAACAGAAACACGTGATGTTCCGCGTCGCGCGGATGACAATATGCCGTTTTCCGCTTTGGCGTTTAAAATCATGAACGACCCGTTTGTCGGCTCGCTGACGTTCACCCGGATTTACTCGGGTAAGCTGAGCAAGGGCGACACCATGCTCAACTCTACCAAGGGTAAAAAAGAGCGTGTGGGCCGCATGATGATGATGCACTCGATCAACCGTGAAGAGATCGAAGAAGCCTTTGCAGGCGACATCATTGCGCTGGCAGGTCTGAAAGACACCACAACAGGTGACACGATCTGTGCCGTAAATGATCCTGTTGTTCTGGAAACGATGACCTTCCCAGATCCGGTTATCGAGATTGCGGTTGAGCCAAAAACCAAAGCTGACCAAGAGAAAATGTCTCAGGGTCTTGCGCGTTTGGCGGCTGAGGATCCATCCTTCCGTGTGGAAACGGACCTCGAAAGCGGCCAGACAATCATGAAAGGCATGGGCGAGCTTCACCTCGACATTTTGGTTGATCGTCTGAAGCGTGAATTCAAAGTCGAAGCTAACATTGGTGCGCCTCAGGTGGCTTACCGTGAAACCATCGGCCACGAAGCTGAAATCGACTATACCCACAAGAAACAATCTGGTGGTTCTGGTCAGTTCGCACGCGTGAAAATGGTTATTTCGCCAACACAGCCTGGCGAAGGTTATTCCTTCGAGTCAAAAATCGTCGGGGGTTCTATTCCAAAAGAATACATTCCTGGTGTTGAAAAAGGCATCAAGTCAGTTATGGACTCTGGTCCTCTTGCTGGCTTCCCGGTTATCGACTTTAAAGTTGCTCTGATCGATGGTGCTTACCATGATGTGGACTCTTCAGTTCTAGCGTTTGAAATCGCTGCTCGGGCCGCCATGCGTGACGGTTTGAAAAAAGCTGGCGCGAAAATGCTGGAGCCGATCATGAAGGTCGAAGTGGTTACACCGGACGACTATACTGGTGGTATCATTGGCGATCTGACGTCTCGTCGTGGTCAGGTGCAAGGCCAGGACACGCGCGGCAATGCGATTGCAATCGAAGCATTCGTTCCGCTGGCAAACATGTTTGGCTACATCAACACGTTGCGCTCTATGTCTTCAGGCCGCGCAAACTTCTCGATGCAGTTCGATCACTACGATCCGGTACCGCAAAACATCTCGGACGAAATTCAGGCGAAATACGCGTAAGGCGGGGACCGCCCCCCTTTCACGCACACAGTTAACAGGAGGCCACCATGGCTAAGGAAAAGTTTGAACGAACAAAACCGCATTGCAACATCGGCACGATTGGGCATGTTGACCACGGCAAGACGACGCTTACGGCTGCGATCACGAAGCAGTTCAGTG
>Ga0316189_10001865_pt1 | contig 20863 bp, 16 predicted proteins | sample LowCovwburrow_MG_FD_204930 | JGI IMG/M metagenome (GOLD analysis project Ga0316189, IMG submission 204930) | Coastal sediment microbial communities from Maine, United States - Lowes Cove worm burrow | ecosystem: Environmental > Aquatic > Marine > Coastal > Sediment | place: USA: Maine... | reverse complement strand
TGCGAGCTGGACCAGACTGCGATGAAATCCATGACCAGTAGAATCAAGTTCAGCATCGCCTGTGTTCTGTTGCTGGCGATGTCAAACCTCCATGCGCAACTGAACCACCATCCGCCGCGGATCGTGGTTTCGGAACGGCCGATGGAGTTGATGCTGATTGACGGCCCGCCGGCAAATGTACCGATCACCAGTACCAGCCTGGAGTTTGTAGTCAATACCGACTGGGACATCTTCCATAACAAAGACAGCGATACCTGGTACATCCTGAAGGATGGCGCCTGGCTGACGAACAATATGCTGTCGAGTGGCGATTGGCTCATGACCACCGAATTACCGCGTGATTTTCTGACGCTCCAGGTGAACTCTGACTGGCCGCGGGTTGCTGCGGCCATGCCGCCGCGAAAATCTGACACACCGCCTCTGCCCATCATCATCAGCTACGAACCGACCGAGCTGGTGTTGGTCGATGGTAAGGTTCAATTGGAAGCCATCGGTCCTGACGGGCTGCAGTTCGTGTCCAATACGCGGAACGAATTATTCCTGCTAAATGGTCATTACTATATTTTGTTATCCGGCCGCTGGTTCAGCACAAAGGACTTCAAGCGGCAGTGGTCTTATGTGAAGAAGCTGCCGGCAGCATTTGCGCAGATTCCTGCGGATCACCGCAAGGCTAACGTACTGGCCGCCGTGCCCGGCACAGCCGAGGCGCAAAAAGCCGTGGCGGAGGCCCGCAAGCCAAAAGTAGCCCGTGTCAGCTTAAAGGCCAGCGGTAAAATCGAGGTTCCCTACATCGGTGAACCGAGTTTCGTGAGCATCCCGGCTACCGACCTGAGCAGGGCGGAGAACACGCCGTTCCAGGTGATCAGGAATAATAATTTCTTTTACTTGTGTCACGAAGGCGCCTGGTACTCGTCTTCCAGTCCGACCGGCCCCTGGAAAGCCGCCAGGGAAGTCCCTGAAGCAATCTATACGATTCCCCCCACCGATCCGGCCTACAACGTTACCTTTGTACGGATCCAGGCGTTTGACGACAGCAGCGACGAGGTGGCCTATACCAGCGAAAGCGGGTACTACAACCGTTACTACAACGGATACACGATGGTGTACGGCACCGGTTGGTACTATCCGGGCTACTACAACCGTTCCGCTTACTGGCGCTATCCCCATACCTATGGCTACGGTTATCGATATGGTGGCATGAGGGGAGGTTATTATCCCTATGGTTACGGCTATGGCTACAGCCATTCGGAAACCTACCGGGTGAACCGTGACTCAGCAGACTGGGAGTGGGATCTGGATGGCAACAAGCGGCGGGTCTACAACTATGGTCCTGCGAACCGGATCGGGTCAGGTGAGTACAAGATGCCTGATAGCGACAACTACAAAGGTGATGGAAAATGAGTAAAGCAACGGCCGGCCGGCTTGCGCGTTTGCAACTGGCGCTGTTGCTGGTATGCCTGGTGGCCGCATGTGATCGCAACGGCGCCACGGATACAGCAGCATCCACCCCGGCCCTGAAGGTCATCGTCGCCGAGGCAGAGAGTAAAGACGTTCAGCTGTTTATTGATATGGTTGGAACGACCCTTGGAACGCAGGATGTGCCCATCCGGGCAAGGGTTGAGGGATTCCTGGAATCGATTGACTTCCAGGAAGGCACTTTCGTCAAGAAAGGTGAGCTGCTTTATACCATCGATGACCAGCCATTCCAGGCTAAATTGGTGGCAGCGCAGAGTGAACTGGCAGCTTCCCAGACTATGCTCGCCAAGTCCGCCTCTGACCTGTCCCGGATCAAACCTTTGGCCGAGATGAAAGCGGTCAGCGAACAGGATCTGGACGGCGCTGTGGCCCAGGAGGCGGCTGCCCGCGCCAGTGTTCAGGCCAGCGAGGCGGCTGTGGAGTTGGCCGAAATCGAACTGAGTTATACCCGTATTGATGCCCCGATCGATGGCCTGATCGGGCTGACCAAGGCCAAGCCAGGCGAGTTTGTTGGCCGCGAGCCTAATCCTGTGGTGCTCAACACCCTTTCGGATATCGACCCGATCCGGGTTCGTTTTTCAATATCTGAGCGTGAATACCTGATCATGGCACGTACCTACCTCGCCACTCACAAGGGCGAGGGAAGGGGCAGGCGACCCGACGATCGACCGGCTGACCTGCTGCTGATTCTGGCCGATGACACCGAGCACCCGCACATGGGTCGTGCTGAAGCAGCATCGCAGGCGATCAACCAGGATACCGGCACCTACACGGTGGAAGCGTCTTTCCCCAATCCGACCCTGGTTCTTTTGCCGGGCCAGTTTGCCCGGGTTCGCGCCAGGTACGAGACACTGGAAGGTGTCGTGGTCATTCCGCGCAAAGGTATTTCTGAACTACAGGGGCTGTTTCGTATTTATGTCGTAGACGACAGCAACCAGGTGGTGATGAGAGAGGTTACCCTGGGGCCGGACTCGGGCGATGATGTCGTCGTTGAATCCGGTCTGGCAGTGGGTGAAAGAGTGATTGTCGAGGGCATACAGAAGGTGCGGCCGGGCATGACGGTCGAGCCTGTCAGTTCCCAGTCCGCGGCCAGCAGCCAGGAATAAGTAAGGTATGGCAGAGTTTTTTGTAGGACGGCCGATTGTGGCGATGGTGCTGGCGATCATCATCGTTATCGTGGGCGTCGTGTCGATGGGTTCATTGCCTGTAGCGCAATACCCTGAAATCACACCACCGGAGGTGGGAGTGACGGCGACCTACACCGGCGCCAATGCCGAGATCGTTGAGCAATCGGTGGCCACACCGCTTGAGCAAAAGGTCAACGGCGTCGAGAACTCGATCTACATGAAGTCCGTTAACTCCAATGACGGAACCATGAACCTGACCGTCTCTTTCGAAGTCGGGTCGGACCTGGACATGTCGAACGTGCTGGTTCAGAACCGCGTGTCAGAAGCACAGGCCAGTATTCCCGAGGAAGTGAAGCGCCTCGGCATCACGGTCAAGAAAAAGCTCTCGTTTCCTCTAATGCTGGTGTCGCTATACTCTCCCGGCGGGACCTATGACCAGAACTTCCAGAGCAATTACCTGACCATCAATATCCTGGACGCGGTGGCCCGCATCAAGGGTGTCGGCCAGGCCAATGTGCTGGGCGGTAGCGACTACGCTATGCGGATCTGGGTCAAACCCGACCAGTTGGCCAAGCTGGGCCTGACGGTGCCGGACATCACGCGTGCCATCCAGGAACAGAACGTCATCACACCCGCCGGGCAGATCGGTGGGCCACCGGCTGTACCCGGAACACAATTTACCTACCAGGTGCGGACCCAGGGCCGGCTGACCACTGCCGAAGAGTTCGGGAACGTCATCGTGCGTTCCAACCCGGACGGCTCGCAGGTACGGGTAAAAGACATCGCGAGGGTAGAGCTGGGTACACAGACATACAACGCGTCCAGTCGACTGAACGGAGGTTCTGCCGCGATCCTCGCCGTCTACCAGTTGCCGGGGGCGAACGGACTTGACGTCGCCGCCGAGATCAAGGCCGTTATGGAAGAACTATCGGCGGATTTTCCCGAAGATATGGATTACCTGGTATCACTCGACACGACACTGGCCATCGATGAAGGCATCAGGGAAATCATCACTACGCTGTTCCAGGCGGTGGCGCTGGTCATCCTGGTCGTGTTCATTTTCCTGCAAAACTGGCGTGCAACGCTGATTCCCGCGCTTGCTGTGCCGGTTTCTCTGATCGGTACGTTTGCCGTCTTTCCCTTGCTCGGTTTTTCGATCAATACGCTGTCCCTGTTGGGCCTGGTCCTGGCGATCGGAATCGTGGTTGATGATGCGATTGTCGTGGTTGAGGCGGTCACCAGCAAGATGGAAGAGGGGCTAAAGCCCAAGGCAGCCACGATTGCCGCGATGAAAGAAGTATCCGGTCCGATCGTTGCCACCTCCCTTTCCCTGATGGCCGTATTCGTGCCAGTGGCCGCGATGGGTGGCATCACTGGACGGCTTTACCAGCAGTTCGCCATTACCATCGCCATTTCGGTGGCGATTTCCTCGATCAACGCATTAACCCTCAGCCCGGCCCTGAGTGCCATGTTGTTGCGGCCGCCTTCCGAGCGTAAGGACAATTTCCTGACCCCGTTCTATAACGGATTCAACAACGCCTTCACCCGCGTTACCGGCGGTTACATGGGCATCGCGACCCTGTTCACGCGCAAATTGTTGCTGAGTATGGGAACGTTGCTGGTCATGGTCGTGCTGATGGGCGGCTTATTTGGCGCCGTACCCGGCGGTTTTGTGCCGGAGGAAGACCAGGGCTATTTCCTGGTCAATATACAGTTGCCCGATGCAGCGTCACTGGAGCGCACCGACGCGGTGACCCGGCAGGTCGAAAAAATGCTGGTCGAAGCTGCCGGGGTTGAGTCGGTGACGGCGGTGGCAGGATACAGCCTGTTGACCTCGTCATTGTCACCCAACAATGCGTTCCTGTTCGTCTCGCTGGAGCACTGGGGCGAACGCGACAGCCTGCAACTGCATGTCAACAGCATTATCCGGAAAATAAACGGTCGTTTTGCTCAAGAAGTTCCCGGCGCTCTCGTGTTTGCTTTTGGACCGCCGGCTATTCCGGGTCTGGGCACTGGATCCGGGTTCAGCATGATGCTGCAGGACCGTGGTGGTAACACACCTGATTACCTGGCCGCGCAGTCGCGCCTATTCATGGATGCTGCGAACAAAAGGCCTGAGATCGGAAACATCATGTCAACTTTTCGGGCAAACGTACCGCAAATTTTTGCCGACGTGGATAAGGACAAAGTGCTCAAGATGGGCGTGTCTCCGGCCGATGTAAATACTACCCTGGGTTCCTTCCTCGGCGGTGCCTATGTAAATGACTTCAACCGCTTTGGACGCTTGTACAAAGTCTATGTCCAGGCCGAGCCGGAATACCGTTCTGATCCGACCGACATTCGTTATTTCTTTGTCCGTGGCAAAACAGGCGAGACCGTTCCCCTGTCCGCCCTGGTCCATACCTCGCCTACGCAGGGGCCTGAATATACCAACCGCTTCAACCTGTTTCGTGCCGCTGAACTAACCGGCTCACCGGCGCCGGGCTACAGCTCGGACCAGGCGCTCGACGCGCTCGAAGAGGTTGCTGCGCAGGTTCTGCCTACCGACATGACTTACTCCTGGAATGCGATGAGCTACCAGGAGCGGGCGGCCGCCGGATCGGGTTCCACCGTTTTTTTACTGGCCCTGCTTTTTGTTTTCCTGATCCTCGCCGCGCAATACGAAAGCTGGTCTCTGCCCGTCGGTGTGTTGATGGGTACGCCGATCGCCATCTTTGGCGCCATGGCGGGTCTCTGGCTGAGTGGCCTGTTCTTACCTGGTTATCAGAACAACGTATTCGCCCAGATCGGCCTGGTAATGTTGATCGGCATGGCGGCCAAGAACGCAATCCTGATCGTGGAATTCGCCAAGCTCAAATCGGAAGAAGGCTTATCAGCCCTTGACGCTGCCCTTTCTGCAGCCAGGGACCGTTTCCGCCCGATCCTGATGACGGCCTTTTCCTTTATCCTCGGTGTATTGCCCCTGCTGGTAGCCAGCGGCGCAGGTGCCGAGGCCCGCAAAGTGATGGGCATGACCGTATTCTCCGGCATGCTCGCGGCAACGGTGCTGGGCGTATTGATCATCCCCGCACTCTACGTGCTGGTCGAGCGGGTGAGCGGTCGTGATAAGGGTTCGAAGCAGGCTGAACCTTCGGTGCCTGTGGAGCAGGTCGAATGAGAGACCGGGTCAGACTGCTTCTGCTGACCACTTGTTCCGCTGTATTGGCATCCTGCTCTATGGGCCCGGATTTTGAGCGTCCCGAGGTGCCGGTGCCGGAAACCTACCAGGCATCGTCTATTCCCGGCGCGTCGTTCGCCAACCTGCAATGGTGGGAGCTGTTTGACGACGATGACCTGGAGGCACTGATCGAGACGGCCCTGCTCAATAACAAAGAGCTGGCTATCGCGATGGCCCGGATTGAAGAAGCCAGGGCGACCCTGGGATTTGTCCGTTCCGACCAGTTTCCAAACCTGGACGGAACAGCCGGTGCGGCACGAGGCAACACGTTTCCGGGTTCGAACGTGCCAGGCTCCATCAATGAATCATTTGTATTGGCCGCCAACCTGAGTTTTGAACTCGACTTGTGGGGTAAATTGCGGCGCTCCACGGAGTCTGCCCGGGCTGAGTTACTGGCCACCGTTGATGCCCGTAACGTGGTTACGATCACTCTCATTTCTGACGTGGCCAGTTTCTACCTGTTATTGCTGGACCTGGATGAGCGGGTAGACATTGCCCGCAGGACACAAAAAACCCGTGAGGATGCACTGACCATTATCCAGGCCCGTTTCGATAAGGGCGTTGTGCCGTTGATCGATGTGAACCAGGCGCAAATTGAACTGGCAGATGCGACTGCGGAATTGGCTGCGCTGCAGCGTCAACGTGGCATTGCAGAAAACGCACTGAGTGTATTGTTGGGCCGCAACCCCGGTCCCGTGGCCAGGAGTGGCGAGGGCGTGGCTTCTACGCTGAGTATTCCTGAAATTCCGGTGGGTCTGCCGTCCGAGTTGCTTGAGAGGCGGCCCGACGTTCGCCAGGCCATGAACGAACTGGCGGCACAAACCGCCCGGATTGGCGTGGCCGAAGCACTGCGTTTCCCGTCGCTGTCATTGACCGGATCGCTCGGCCTTGCCAGTAACGATCTTAGTGGTTTCCTTTCCAGTGAAAACAAAGTCTGGGGTATCAGTGCTGATTTGTTGGGCCCCATATTCGATGCCGGCAGGGGTAAAGCAAGGGTCGAGGCGGAGCGGGCCCGGACCGAACAGCTGTTGAATAATTACCAGTTGACGGTGTTGCGCTCTTTCCAGGAGGTGGAGGACGCTCTGATCGAGATCAGCACATATCGAATGGAAGCTGAGGCCCGTGAGGGGCAGGTTGAGGCGGCCAGCAGTGCAACTCGGTTGTCACGTGCGCGGTATGACGGTGGTGTGACCAGCTACCTGGAAGTGCTGGAGTCTGAACGCTCGCTGTTTCGCGCCGAGTTGCTGGCCTCATCGACCCGCCGTGAGCAGGTCGTTGCCATCGTTAGTCTGTACAAGGCGCTGGGCGGCGGTTGGCCTACCGAGGAAGAGATCAGCGAGGCCGGTGGATTTAGCGAGGCAGTCCGGCCACCCGACTAGCCCCCATGGTGGTGCTTGCAGCCTTGATCCGGCGCATTTAGTACGGTCTTCTGCCTCGCGCGCAGCGTAATCAACAGGATCCCCGCAATGACCAACGTCCCGCCAAGCAGCAGGCGGGGCCCGGGCCGGTCACCCCAGAAGATTACCCCGAATATCACGGCCAGGACCGGTGTCAGCTGGAGGTAAGGCATCACGCTGCTCACCGGGTGGCGCTGCACCAGGTAGAAAAACAAACCGTGCCCGACCAGTGATGCTAGCAGTGCCGAATAGGCCACGCTTGCCCAGCTTTGCCACGGTGCTGTTCTCAGGGTTTCGAGAGGATCTTCTCCGGTCAGCAGTGCAGCTACCAGCAATATGGGTAAAGCGAAGATAGCCGTCCAGGCCTGAAAGTTAAGTACGCCTACCCCTTTGATACTGCGTTGGTAAATCGAGCCGAGCGCATGGAACAGGGCTGAAAGCAGAATGATGGCCAGTACGTCGGTCTGTCTCAGCATTCGGGGTTCAAATCCTATGACCAGAACACCAAGAAATGCGAGCAGAACGGCGGTCAGGGTTTTCCAGCCAACAGCCTCTCTCATCAGGAGCATTGCGAGAATCACGGCCATTGGGATGTACGTTTGTTGGAGTATGGCAACCGTTGAGACATCTTCGGACAGGGATAATGCCCAGAACATCAATGTGAAATGAAGGCCGCCAATAAGCAGGCATACCAGGATCAGGCGAAGCCACTGGCCGGGTGGGGGGCGGCGAATAAAGGGCAAGAGAATGACCAATAACAGGCAAAAGCGCAGGATCATGAAAAGAAACGGTGAAAAGTGTTGCATGCCCTGAGCGCCTGCAATGAAATTACCGGCCCACACAACACAAATGACCAGGACAAATACCAAATCGCGCGGCGGTATTGATTTTGAAGGCATACCGCAAAGTATGCAGCTTGAACGGTGATCTTTAAAAGCCTTACTTTCATTGAATTAATGGCAGCATAATAGTAACGTTAGCAGCTGCCCTATTTCTTTCGGAGTACACCTTTGTGATTAATACGAATGCCGTTAAACCCAAATCCGGATTTTCCGTTGTGAAGTTCTTACGCACTTCATTAGTAGCGGTGCTTATCCTTGCTCTGGCAGGCTGCTTCAGCAGCACCAAGGTGTACCAGACGGACAAGACCATCACCTACAAAAGCACGCTTTACAACATGGCCAATGTGCAGAAAATTGACGCCAGGATAATGGGTGAGCTGCCAAATGGTGACGAGAAAAACATGAAGGGCATGGATAAAAAGGCCGTTGAAGCGTTGCTGAAAGAGGACTCACCGATCACGGTCACCACGGCTTTTAAAATGGACAGCCAGGAAATGGTCTATGAGCGGCGCAGCGTCAAGAAATACTCTGAGTTTTCAAAGATGGTGAAAAACTTTGAGTCGGCCGGGAAGAAGATCAGCAAGTTCATGGCCAACAAGAAACAGACCCAGCTAAAACTGTAACGGGTTTACAAACCCCTCATCCATTCCGGGCGCAGTGCCACTGCGTCCGGAGTTTCCAGGGCATCACGGACCTTCTGCAGAAGTCGCTGCTTATCCCGGTTCAGTGTGCCTTTTAAAACCAGGTAGTTGGATGCATGGTCACTGCGAAAGATCGTGTTCTTCAGTTCCAGGGTATCCAACAGCCAGTACATTTCCTGGAACAGGCCGGCCTGGTCCAGCGCTTCAAATTCTCCGTTAAAGCCGGCCTGGTAGCGTTCCAGGCCCGTTGGAAAGCTGACCACAAGGGTTGAAAGGTATTCCGGTTGGGACTGGTTCATCAGCCGGGCTGAATTGACCGCGTGTTGCTTGCTATAGCGCTTACCGCCCATGCCGTTCAGGATCATCACTGAGCTTTTTGAGCCGGCCGCCTTGATTTTTTTCAGTGCGGCCAGTGATGTTTCAAAGTTTTCACCCTTGTTGACCCGCTCCAGCACCAGGTCATCACCGGACTCACAACCCACGTAAAAAAGCTCCAGACCAAGCGCTCTCAGTGCTGCGAGTTGCTCAACGCTCTTGTTTTTCAGGTTTCTGGGCAGGCAGTAGGATGAGACGCGCTGCACATCCGGTAGCGTGCTCCGGATGGCCTGCATGATTTTTTCCAGACGCCTGAACGAGAGCGTCATCGCGTCCCCGTCGGCCAGGAAAATGCGCCGGACCGGGACGCCGGCCCGGGCGACCGCTTCCAACTCCTGTTCGATTTCCTGCTGTGGTTTAAGGCGAAATCGCTTTTGCGGCTGGGTGTACATCTCGCAGAAAGTGCACTTGTTCCAGGAGCAGCCATTTGTGACCTGCAAGATCAGGCTGCGGGCTTCCGAAGGTGGCCGGAATACCGGCTCGGTATAAGGCAGTTGAATCATGATGTTCAGATGAGGCCGCTGCTGCCTGTTTTAAATCCTTTCTAGTCACGAACCGGCAGCCCGCTGGGCACGCTGGCCGGCACGTCGCCCCGCATATCGAGTGCATCGGGATCGGTCAGGGTATGGAGAAAGGCAAGCAGAGCCTGCACCTCGTGCTTCCTCAGTTTCACAGCACGCAGTTCATTGGCGCCGGCAATGGCGTTTCTGCGCACCGGGTCATTCATCACGACTCCATCACTGGCATCGAGGTCTGAACGGGATGGAAGGGTCATTTGTCCTTCATCATAGTGGTGCAGGGAAGCCACCGGGTGGAGGTGGTGGCGGACCACCGCTTCAAGCGAGTCGTACGCACCCGTGTGGCCGTACGGCGCAGTAAGCGCGACGTTCCTCAGGGTGGGCGTGCGAAAGCGGAAACGGTCTTCCGGGCTGCCCGTGACACGTTCCCGGCCGAAGTCATCATGGCCATCGAAGTAGCCTGCCAGGTTATCGCCCTTGCCCGGCCCGGTTTGAGGCATGGCAATGGCATGGAATTCGTGGTCGGTCTGGAAGGTTCCGCTATGGCATGAGCCGCAGTCGGCTTTGCCGTAGAAAAGCTGCATGCCGGCGCGTGCCTGCTGGCTCAGGGCACGTCGGTTACCTCGCAGATAACGGTCAAAAGGGCTATTGTCGAAACGCCAGGCGCTGGCTTCAAAAGCCGCGATGGCGTTGGCGGCATGAACAAAGCTGATGTCCTCCGGCGAGTGGATTTCATCCGGATACGCGGCCCTGAAATAATCGACGTATTGCGGGATGGCCTGCAGGTTTTCTGCAATCAGGTCCCAGACGCCCCCTGGACCCGATAGCCTGCCGGCTGCCGCTGCGTCGGCCTGTGCGTTCTCTCCTGCCTGTCCGGCCATTTCGGCACCCGAGGTGACCGGAAACATGGCCTGAGCGGCGAGAACATTATCCAGCCCGGCAGGTAGCTGTTCTCCTGCGGGTGAACGGAAGCCGGAAGGTTCCAGTGGGTCCGCTTCTACCCGCCCATCGTGAAACATGCGTTCAAATTCCTGTGCGCCGAAGTTGAAAACCGCCGGGGCGTTGCGTGGTACACGCTCATGTACGGCTTCATTGCCGAAGCCGGTGTCCCGGGTGACCCCGAGTCCCGCGCCGCCTTCACCCACAGGCAGGGACAGCCCGTCTCCGGTGCCCGCCATGGGGTGGTGGCAACTGGCGCAGGAAATATTCAGGTTGCCGCTCAGAATCTTGTCAAAGAACAGCAATTTTCCCAGTTCCACCCTGGCCGGTGAAGGTGCTCCATGGTCGTAGTAATCTGCGTCTGAAACAGCTTCCGGGACCCAGGGCCTTTCGGCGAACAGTGCCGGGCTGGTGGGAACTAAGATACTCAAAGCGATGACAGTAATTATCGATGGTCTGGTCATGGTGAATCCCCTCATGGTTTGAGCTTCAGCTTAGCGCCATCTGGTTTGGGGATTGACTGGACTATTTGTAGGAAAATGGCTGAACCCTGGTATCGACAGGGGGTCATAGTTAGCGTGAACCGTCAGTTCCTTGTGCCATAATGTTGGCAGACATGCAGAGTGGAAATTTATGAAAAATTTGGTGATTGTCGTGGTCCTGATCCTGGCGGGCTTTGGTGCCTGGTACTACTTCACGGCTACGCAGCCGGTAGAACCCGAATTAGCCGTTGAGGCGCCTTCCCCCGTCCGGACTACCGTTCCGGAAACCGCTCCTCCTACGGTAATGGAGGCAGAAGAACCGGAAGTCGTTCTGCAGCCCGAGCCTGGTTTCGAAGCGGTAACGCAACCCCGGGTGGAAGAGATTCCGCTACCCATGCTGGAAGACAGTGACGCTGTTGTGCTGGACAGCCTCGGTGGTCTGATCGGTATACCCGCTGTGGGTCGATACGTAGTCAGCGATAACGTGATTTCGCGCATTGTGGCGACCATTGACACGCTGGGCAGTCGTCAAATTCCCGCTGTGGTTCAGGTGGTGGAGGGTCCGCAGAGCATGTTCGTCGCCACTGCAAATGACCAGCCGGAAGAAACCATTCGCAACGAAGAGGGCGATGAGATTCCCCAGTTCGTGATCGACCCGGCCAATTTTGATCGCTACACGCCATATGTCGAAATGCTGGAAGGCGTTGATGTCAATGAATTGGTGGGTTTGTATCGCAGCCACTACCCGCTGTTCCGCCAGGCCTATCAGCAAATGGGCTACGGCGATGGTGATTTTAGTGGCCGCCTGGCAGAGATAATCGATGAGCTACTGGCCACCCCTGTTGTAGATCGGCCGGTAGAGTTGATGAAGCCCGAAGCTTATTTCCTTTTCACCGACCCGGGGCTGGAGGCTCGTCCCGCAGGACAGAAAATCCTGCTGCGGATGGGAAATGAGAATGCGGCGCGTGTGAAGGTTAAACTGCTCGAGATCCGGCAGGCGCTATAAGGCCAATTTGGTGGCAGCAGCCGCTGAGTGCTGCCGCCACCGGAAAACATGGTCGTATTATTCGTAAACCCAGCGCGAATATTCTTTCCCGGCGCTGATTACGCTGTGCGGCAAACTGGCCATCAGCTTCTGAAAGTCCACACCCTTCAGGTGAATCAGGTGTTCATGATCACCTGCTTCGATATAGATGTCTGAAGCATGTCGAAGCTGATCATCCCAGATGACTTTTAATCCATAGGCATTACTGAGCGCTGGAACAGCTCCTGTTTCACAGTCTTCGAACAGCTTTCTCAGCTCAGGCTCTGTAGCCATCTTGAGGTCGCGCTGTAACTCTTCATTCACCCAACCCAGGTTCACATGGTTGTTTGAAGGAAGAACACTGACGATGTAGCCCGAGTCGTCTTCCAGCACAACGGCTTTTGCCATTTGGTGCGCAGGAACATGGGCTGACTTCGCGGAATCCACGGCAGAATCCGTATGAGAATGCTCTACCGTTTCGTATTCTATATTGCGGCTTTCCAGGTAGGATCTAAGAGTTCGTGCAATCGCCATGACTATATCCTCGGCTTTCAAGGTCGGTATGAAACGAAAACCCGGGTTACGAGTTTCCGCATCATTAAGAGTAGGCCAATGTGTGATTTTTTTCCGCGATACAGATCAATTATGCCCAGATTTTCGGGTGAGGGCCCAATGGTTGCTGGTTGCCGTGGAAATTCACAGGTAGTCTAGGCCAACATGAATCCCTGGATAATTCTTATCGCGGTTCTGGCCGCCATTGTTTTGGCACTATGGGTGCCCCGTTATCGCCTGAAGCGGGCGCTCTCCGCCTCTTTTCCGGAAGAATGGGTTGAGATCCTCGAGCGCAATATCGGTGTATACCGGAACTTGCCCATGCCGCTGCGCCTGCAGCTGCGGCAGCTGATCAAACAGTTTCTGCACCAGAAGCATTTTTCAGGCGCCGGAGGACTGGAAGTAACAGACGAAATGCGGGTCACCATCGCAGCGCAAGCCTGCATGCTGCAACTCAATCGCAACAGCGGACTGTACGCCGGGTTGAAATACATCATCATTTATCCCAGCGCCTTCGTGGTGTCGCGGCCGGAAATGGATACAGCCGGAGTCGTCAGCCACGGCAGGAAAGGGTTGCTGGGTGAATCCTGGCAGAACGGCAAAGTTATCCTGGCCTGGGATAATGTACTGCACGGCGCACGCAATTTCGTTGATGGCAGCAATGTCGTGTTGCACGAGTTTGCCCATCAGCTGGACAGTGAGACCGGCAGTGCAGACGGTGCACCTTTGCTCGCCGGTGAGAGCAGTTACCGGAGTTGGGCTGCAGCCTTGTCCGGTGAATATGCGGTTCTGCAACGGGATGCCCGCAGCGGGCGGCGCTCCCTGCTGGATCATTACGGCGCCACCAACCCGGCAGAATTTTTCGCGGTGGCCACGGAGACGTTTTTTGAAAAGCCGCGGCGGATGGCCCGGCACCACCAGGAACTCTTCGAGATCCTGCAATCCTATTACCGGATTGATCCCCGGGAATGGCAAGAATCAGCGGGAGAGTAGTCTGAAGCAAGTTTTTCACAGGGGTAACCAACTTTTCTGTGGCCTGCACTGTACTGCTAACTAACAACAGATTGCGGAGACAGAGAAAATGAATAATTGGGATTTGACTGGAGGGTACTTGCTCAAACTATTGATCAGAAACCTGAACCGCAACCGGAGAGGAATTCGCCACCCCGCCTGAAAGGCTGATCTGCCCTTTCAACACACTTGAAATGCCCCCATACTCTTCCGGTATGTCAGGGGCATTTCTATGAGTGAACAATCAAGCAGCGAACGGCCCCGCGCAAAATCGCTCAAGCCGCTACAAACCCTCTGGCCGTTTATAACGCCGTACTACCGGACGCTGATAGCGGCCATTGTCGCGTTGCTGATCGCCTCCGGTGCCATGCTGGCCATGCCCGTCGCGCTGCGCTACCTGATCGACAACGGTTTCATCGCACAGGACCTGGCCACGGTTAATCGCTATTTTGGCTGGTTCCTCGCGGCCACGGTCGTTTTCAGCCTGTTTGCCTCTGTCCGTTACTACCTGGTCACCTGGCTGGGTGAGCGGGTCGTGGCCGACATCAGGAATGCTGTATACGCCCGCGTGATCCGGATGGACCCGGCCTTCTTCGAAGTGACGCGTACCGGTGAGGTGCTGTCCCGGTTGACCACTGACACCACGCTGGTGCAGAGTATTTCCGGATCCGGGCTGTCCATCGCTCTGCGCTCCACGCTGAGCCTGATTGGCGGACTAATCATGCTGATCCTGACCAGCCCCCAGATGGCGGTTTATACGCTGGCTGGAATCGTGGTTATCGTGTTGCCGGTCATAATCGTCGGCCGCTATATCCGCAAACTGTCGCGCCAGTCGCAGGATCGTGTTGCGGATACCAGCGGCCTGGCGGGCGAGACGCTCAACGCGATGCAGACGGTGCAGTCATTTACGCTGGAAGACCTGCAAATCGGCCGCTATGCGGAAGCGGTCAAGAGCAGTTTCCTGACAGCGGTCCGGCGCATCAGGATGAACGCCATACTGATTGGTCTCGCCTTTGTGCTGGTGTTCTGCATGCTGACACTGTTTCTGTGGGCCGGCTCACGTGCGGTGATCGCGGGACAAATGACAGGTGGGCAACTCGGCCAGTTCCTGATGTATGCGTTCTTTGTTGGGTCATCCGCCACGGCGCTGAGCAGCCTGTGGGGTGAAATTCAGCGGGCGGCGGGTGCAATGGAGCGGCTGTCCGAACTGCTGCATGCAGAGCCGGCCATCCAGGCTCCCGCCCATCCCGAACATCTGCCGGCCCGTATGGATGGCCGGATTCGGTTTGAGCAAGTCAGCTTCAGCTATCCATCGCGGCCGGATAGCCTGGCCCTGGATGATTTCACCCTGGATATTGAGCCGGGTGATACGCTGGCCATAGTGGGCCCATCAGGTGCGGGGAAAAGCACGAGTTTCCAGTTGCTACTGCGTTTTTACGATGTGCTGTCCGGCAAGATCCTGGTGGAGGACAAGGACATTTCAAAACTCGATCCAGGCGAGTTGCGCAGACACATCGGCATGGTTCCACAAGAGACGGTCCTGTTCGGAGAGAGCGCGATGGAAAACATCCGTTACGGCCGTCCTGACGCCAGTGACGCCGAAGTGCGCGAGGCGGCGCGCATGGCCGAGGCGGATGAGTTTATCCGAAACTTGCCGGAGGGCTATGAAACTTTTCTTGGTGAACGCGGAACGCGCCTGTCCGGCGGTCAGCGGCAACGCGTCGCCATTGCCCGGGCGATATTGAAGGATCCCCCCATCCTGCTGCTGGACGAGGCGACGAGTTCACTTGATGCCGAAAGTGAGCGGCTGGTGCAGGCGGCGCTGGAAGGTCTGATGGAGGATCGCACGACACTGGTCATCGCTCACCGCCTGGCCACGGTGAAAAAGGTCGACCGCATCCTGGTAATGAATCACGGGCGGATTGAGGCAGTTGGCACGCATAGCGAGTTGATAGCAAACAATGAACTGTACGCTCGCCTCGCTAACCTGCAGTTTGGAGAAATCTAAAGGAAGCAAGCCATGACGAAACGTTCTTTAATCCCATTCTTCTGGCTATTGCTGGCCGTTAGCTCCATCACATCCTGCAGCACCGCTTACTACAAGACCATGGAGGGTTTTGGCGTTGAGAAGCGCGACATCCTGGTCGATCGTGTAGAAGAGGCGCGCGATGCCCAGGACGAGGCCAGCGAACAATTCGCGGACGCGCTGGAGCAATTTCGCAGCGTGGTGGCTTTTGACGGCGGTGACCTGGAGGAAGTGTATGACCGTCTTAATGCGGAATATCAGGCCAGCGTAGATGAAGCCGGGCAGGTCAGTGAGCGCATTGACGCCGTTGAATCGGTGGCTGATGACTTGTTCGATGAATGGGAAAAAGAGCTGGCTGAGTACAAACGCGCGGATTTACGGCGCAACAGCGAGTCACTGCTCAAAGACACGAAACGACGCTATGGGCAAATGATGAAAGCCATGCGGCGTGCCGAAAGCACCATGGACCCGGTGCTGGAATCGTTCCAGGACCAGGTGCTCGCGCTTAAGCACAACCTCAACGCACGGGCTATTGGCGCACTACGCAACGAGCTTGACGGTATTGAGCGCGACACGGCACGGCTGATTTCAGAAATGCAAAAGGCTATCGCAGAAGCAGACGCGTTTATCCAGTCGATGGATGCTTAAATCGCGTTCCGGCTTTGACTTTCCGGATCACCAGAGCCTGACTCGCTGTTCCGGCGCTAGCCACATGCCGTCGCCTTCCCTGGTGTCGAACGCTTCGTGGAAAGCGTCTATGTTGCGGTATGGGCCAATTACCCGGTATTTCAGAGGTGAGTGAGAATCGGACGCAATCCGGTTGATGATCGCTTCTTCCTGGTACTTGCCCTTGCGTGACATGGCATAACCAATGAAAAAACGCTGCGGTCCGGTGAGCCCGTCAATGACCGGAGGTTCCTGTCCGTCCAGGCTTCGGATGTAGGCACGGTAGGCCATGGCGATACCCGACAGGTCGCCTATGTTTTCACCCAGCGTCAATTCTCCATTGACGGTCATGCCTTCCACCGGTTCAAACGCATTGTATTGCTCGACCAGCACATTAGTGCGCTGCTCGAAAGCCATCCGGTCTTCCTCGGTCCACCAGTTAACAAGGTTGCCGTCGCCATCGAACTTGCTGCCCTTGTCATCAAAGCCATGGCTGATTTCGTGGCCTATCACGCCACCGACCGCACCATAGTTGATCGCATCGTCGGCATTCAGCTGGAAAAAGGGAGGTTGCAGTCGTGCAGCGGGAAACACGATTTCGTTCTTGGCCGGGCTGTAATAGGCGTTTACCGTTTGTGGCGTCATACCCCATTCTTTATTGTCGACCGGCTTGCCCAGTTTCCCGAGGTCACGCTGGTGGTCCCACTCAATCGACCGGGCCAGGTTTCCTGCGTGATCTCCGGCAACAATCTGCAGCTTCGAGTAGTCTTTCCACTCATCCGGGTAGCCTATTTTGGGCGTAAATTTCGACAATTTTTCCCTGGCCTTCGCACGCGTCTCGACACTCATCCACTCGAGCTCATCCAGGCTTTCGTCCAGTGTTGCGATGACATTCTCGACCAGTTCTTCCATCTTTGCCTTGGCTTCCGGGGGGAAATACTCCGCCACGTATAGTTTGCCGACGGCTTCTCCGGCCAGGCGATTGACCATGCTGATTCCGCGCTTCCATCTCGGGCGCTCTTCCTGTTGGCCATTGAGTATGCGGTTACGGTAGTTGAACCTGGTTTCGGCGGTGGCCTCATCAAGATGCGGCGCGGCTCCGTCCAGCACCCGGAAGCTAAGGTAGTCTTTCCAGGTTTCCAGTGGTGCGTCGACGATCATGCGGTCAAGCGCCTCGAAATAGCTGGGCTGTTGAATGATGAGTTTGTCGACAGCTTCAAGACCAGTTACTTCCCGGACAGCTGCCCAGTCGATATTTCGGCCTAATTCGGAGAGATTATCCACCGGGTAGGGGTTATAGGTTTTTTCCGGGTCGCGATTTTTCACAGAATCCCACTGTGCTTTCGCAATGGCGGCTTCCAGACGATAAACACGGCCTGCTGCTGCACCGGGATTCTCCTTCTTCGCCAGCGCCAGCATACTGGCAATGTAACCGGGCAGTGCACGGCGGGCCGGAGAGAAATTCTCGTTTTCCAACTCGAGGTAGTAATCACGGCTCGGCATCGTGATGCCGTCCTGGGAGAAATAAACGGTATAGCGGGTAGAGTTTTTCAGGTCCGGATAAACGTAGAATCCGAAAGGCATTTCTACGCCGGCACGATTGAGCTCAGCCATAGTCACGACCAGCGCCTGGGGAGAGTCGATCGCGGCCACCCGGTCCAGCTTTGCTTGCACCGGGTCGATCCCCAGTGCATTGATTGTCTCGATGTCCATCCAGCTGGTATAGATATCGCCGACCTGCTGGGATTCGGTTCCGCTCTCACCCCGGTTCCCGGCAGCTTCTTCGATAATGCTGCGTAGCGCCACTTCAGCCTCTTCACGCACCTGGTGGTAGACCGTGTAGCCTGAATAGATCTCTGGAATCTCGGTACTGTCCAGCCAGCCGCCATTTGCAAACTGGTAAAAATCATCCTGTGGCCGGGTGGCCGGGTCCAGCGCGTCCAGGTTGACACCGGAAACGAGAGCAGGATCTTGCGAAGACGCAGTTTCGGAATCCGCTGCGTTGCGGTAATAGAGGCCAACGGCCAGCAGGGTGGCGATCACAAGCGTGATGATCAGGCTTTTGGACATTCGGGATTTCCTTGATTAAGCGGGGGTTTCGCGTATTACTTGGTGACACGGCCCGTCATCGGTACCTGGCAGATATCCAGTACTTTAGGCGGCTTGGTGTGGAAAAATTTCTGTTTACGGTTGCGGCGGTCTTCCAGCAGGTTCTTGAATCCCTTGCTGTTGGTGTCCATTACAAATGCCGAAAGGCGATCCCGTTTCGGAATATCAGACGCCAGTGTGATTGAACGGATGCGGCTGCTTTTTTCTTCGTTCTGGAAGATGCCGCTTTCACTTTCCGGACCCCGCTGGATTTTTTGCACAACATCCATGCCGCCGATCACCCGGCCGAAAATGTTCATGTTGCGATCGAGGTAGCGGGGTGCCTGACCGATCACGATGTAGAAATCGGTGCGGCTGGAGTCCGGGCTGTCATTGCGGGCCATGGCGACGACTCCGGGGCAGTGGGTGAGCCAGATTTTCTGTTCCTTGCGGTCGATGGCGGTAGCGAAGCCATTCACGAAACCGGTTTCAGGTGCGTATAAATCATCCTTCTGGACCAGGGTGAAGGGCGTATTCTCCAGAAGATCCCATTCGAATTCGGCATCGATCAACGGCACCATGCTCAATTCACCCAGGTCGCTGCCATCGCCGCCCTGGGCCACGAAACCGTCAATGACACGGTAAAAGCTGAGGCCGCGATAGAATTGCTCCTGGACCAGTTTGCGAAACTGCTTGACGGTTTCGGGCGCGAACCATGGGTTGAGTTCGATAACAACCTGGCCTTCATACAGCTCCATGAACACCAGGTTGTCCGGATCGACTTCGCGCCAGATGATGTCATCGGCTGCGAAGCCAGGTATGGATACAAACGCGCTCAGCGCAGCAATCGCGCCAACCAGTAACTTTCCGATTTTTCTGCTCAGCATCCTGTGCAGTGTAGTCAGCGCATCTGGATATTGCCACCACCCATGCCGCCGCCACCCATTGGGTCCATTCCGGATCCGGATCCGGGAACGACGATCTGGGAAGCCTGTTGGCGTTGCATTTCCTTGAGTTCTTCCATGGTTTTTTCAAACGCGCCTTTAGCGGCGTCGCCAAAGGCCTCGGCAGCCTCTTTCAGAGAGTCCGCTGGGATTTCGAACGAAAGTGGCAGCGGGCCGGCGGAAGTCATCACCTGGGTAGAGCCTATGTACTGAGGCTGGCGGGCCGTGTCAGGGTCACCGCTTTCTGTTACCGGCGTCAGGCGACGCAGGGTGCCAACTGCGTTGTCGGTAAACATATCCTCCCGGTAAAGGGCGGAAGCGTCCATTGCGATTTCATTGCTGGTTTCTGGGTTGCTCATTGTTTGAATTCCTTGAAGACTGGAACGTTATTTGGGGACAGCATAGCCGAATCACAATGAATTGCCGATTGCAGTAAACTGTAAAATTCCTGGCATTACTGAACGGAGCGTATGAAACGGATGGCCAATATTCGATCTGAAGAACTGAGTTACATCGCCGGCGGCGTTGAAATGAAAGCTTATATTGCATGGGACGGTGACATCAAAGGGCAACGTCCCGGAGTGCTGGTTGTACATGAGTGGTGGGGCGCGAATGCGTATGCGCGGCGGCGTGCCGACATGCTGGCTGAACTGGGTTACACCGGCATGGCGATCGACATGTATGGCGCTGGCAAAGTAGCAGAAAATCCCGACGAGGCAGGAGAGTTGATGAATGGTCTGCTCGGAGATCTCGCTGTTGTGCGCAGCCGCTTCAACGCCGCACTCGAGACCCTGAAAGCACACTCCAGCACAGATTCACACCGCTCGGCCGCAATCGGGTATTGCATGGGTGGCGGGATAGTCCTGCACATGGCCCGTTACGCGGCGGATCTTAAAGCCGTTGCATCATTCCACGGCGCATTGCCGCTGGGTGTCGCTGCCCCGGGTGAAGGTGGTGACGTTACTGCGCGGATAGCCGTCTACCACGGTGAAGACGATGTGTTGATACCGGCTGAAGCCGTGGATGCGTTCAGGGCAGAGATGGAGACAACGCAGGCCGATTGCCTGTTCGTCCTGCTGCCGACCGCTTTGCACGGGTTCAGCAATCCGATTGCCACCAGCAAGGGTGAAGAATACGGCCTGCCGCTGAGGTATGACGAACGTGCGGACCAGGCTTCCTGGAACCACATGCAACTGGTTCTGGAGTCCGTCTTCAGATAAAGCCGGAGCAGATTGGCCGGGCTACTTGTACTAGTTGGATCCCGCCTCGTGTGCTTTCAGCGCCGCATCGCAAGCCTGCTTGGTCAGGTAGCAGGGGTTTCCGATGTTGCCGCGGGCATTGATGCTATGTTCCTCTTTGCCGTTCTTCATCTTGGTCACGGCGAGTAATTTTGCCGGCCGGAATGCCTCTAGTTGGTAGACGCATTTTTCCCAGGCGGAATCCGGCGGGAGGTCGACTACCTCGATGGCGTCTTTTCCATACCTGCAAGTGGCGTATTCAGCGAAGTGTGTCTCGCCTGCAACGTACTCGCAAGCGAA
>Ga0316189_10001864_pt1 | contig 20864 bp, 8 predicted proteins | sample LowCovwburrow_MG_FD_204930 | JGI IMG/M metagenome (GOLD analysis project Ga0316189, IMG submission 204930) | Coastal sediment microbial communities from Maine, United States - Lowes Cove worm burrow | ecosystem: Environmental > Aquatic > Marine > Coastal > Sediment | place: USA: Maine... | reverse complement strand
CATCTAACTTCTCTCAGGGTGTTTCTGTGTGTGATCGCCGTCACCTTGGTTTCGGTCGGCGCCGTTGCTCAGGAAGCGCCCGAACCCTCGTTGCCCGCGGCCCTCGATGGGTACGCGAGCGAGCGCGTTGGCGCCGTCACCTGGACCTTCCCCGAAGCGCAGCAGGATCGTGTTCACAAGCTCATGGACGGCTTCGACGAGCATTGGGCGGAGATCGCCGACAACTTCGGTGTCCCCATCGACGACACGTTGATCATTCGCGTCGCACGGAACCCGCGCGAGATGCGCGCGCTTGCCCCCATCGGGCATCCGCCGCCCGAGTACGCGACCGGTGTCGCGTACTCGCGGTGGGGCGTCATCCTCTTGACGATGTCGGCCCCGGAAACCTGGGAGCCCCCGGACCTGGAGGTGGTTCTCGTACACGAGCTCTCCCACGTGGCGCTGTACCGCGCCGTGCTCGGAAACCCGGTGCCACGCTGGTTCAACGAAGGCGTCGCGATCCATCAATCCGAGGTGCGCTTGCTGCCCCGGATGGAGTCGCTACTCCGAGCGGCTGCCCAGCGCTCCATGCTCCGGCTCTCAGAGCTCGACGATCGCTTTCCCAATCGCCCGCACGAAGTGAACGTCGCATATGCCCAAAGCGCAGACGTGGTCGGGTTCCTGCGCAGAACCGACAACGACGAGCGGCGATTCCATCGAATGATTCAGTCGCTGCGCTCAGGAGAGACCTTCGATACAGCGCTCGCAACGGCCTACGGCTGGACGCGCATCGGACTCGAACGGCAATGGCGAGATAGCCTGCGAACCAGGTATCGAATCCTCCCGGCCCTTTTCGCGGGTTCCACCATCTGGGTGGCCGCCGCCTTCCTCGTGGTGTTCGCGTACCGCCGGCGGCGCCGCTACCACCACGTCAAACTACAGCAAATGGCCTATCGCGAAGAGCTCGAAGCGCTCAGCATCGCATCCGAGCCTCCCCCTGCGCTGCCCGCGCCGACGAACGCAGCTTCGGAAACGGGTATTCCGATCGTCGAGCACGACGGCGAATCGCACACCCTACACTGACCCCCGTGAAACCTTTGCTCTGGGCCGCTCAGGGCGCAGAGCTCTCAGGCCTTGGTCTGGGCGGCTTTTTCCGGATCGAGCGGAAACTTCGGTGTCGTCCCGAGCTTCGCAAGCTTCTTCTTCCGGTCCTTGCCCTGAGCGGCGACCTTGCGGCGCCGTCGTGTTTTTGTCTTACCTGTATCCGACATTCAACTCGTCCTGGCGGCTGGCTTACTGTGCCTGAGCCGAGCCGTCAAACCCCCGCCCCGGTTGCCTCGTGGACGGCCCTCAAATAGCCCGCGTGGAGCTGCTTGGTCACTGTGCCGGGGGTTCCGGAGCCGATCGTCCGTCCGTCGGCCGAGACGACCGGCATGACTTCGCGGATGCTGCTCGTGATGAAGGCCTCATCGGCGCCGTAGAGGTCGCCGGGCCGGACCTCGGCCTCTTCGACCTCGATGCCTTCTTGCTGGGCTGCGGCGATGACCGTGGCGCGGGTGATGCCCATGAGAATCCCTGCCTGGGCTTCGGGGGTTCGGACCTTACGGTCCTTGACGATGAAGATGTTGCTCGACGCACCCTCGAGGATCTGGCCCTTGCGTCCGAGCATCAGCGCCTCCTGGGCTCCCTTCTGCTTGGCCTCGTGGACGGCGAGCAAGTTCGCCAGGTAGTTCGACGCCTTCGCACCGGACGCCCGCTCGTCGTCGGTCGGGCGTGAAGCCTCGAGCAAAGAAACCGCCACGCCTCGCCGGTAGTGCTCGGCAGGCGGCACCGACACGGGGGCAGCGATAATGACCCGAAGCGGATTGTTAGCTGTCGACGGATCGTAACTCAACGGGCCGGTTCCTCGCGTGACAACGACGCGAACATACCAGTCGCCCTCGCCTGCAGCGTCGAGGGTAGCGTGAACCTCTGATGTGAGCGTCTCCAGCGACACAGGCATCGGAATCATCAGGCGGGCAGCCGAACGCGCGAGCCGTTGTAGGTGCTCGGTTTCGGCAAACGGAACGCCGCCGTAGGTTCGGTACACCTCGAACACGCTGTCGCCGTAGAGGAAGCCGCGGTCGAAGACCGACACGCGTGCTTCGTCGCTATCGACGACCTTGCCGTCGATTGCGACCTTTCCTGTCGCCATGGTTCACCCCTTCAAGTCTGCGAGGAGGCTCGCAGCCTGCGCGTGGCTCGCATCTTCGGCAAGCGCCCTCTCGAGCATCGTGATGGCTTTGCGCCGGTCGTCGGCCTTTGCCGCGATGTCGCCGAGGTAGAAGTAGACGTCTGCTTTCTGAATGCCCGAGTCCGGTTCTAGCCTCTGAAGAAGCAAGGCCCGGAAGCTCTTTTGCGCGCGGTCGAGGTCGCCCGTTGCGTGGGTGAGCTTGCCGAGGTCACGAAGGATGGCAACGTTCGTGAGGTCGATCTTGAAGGCCGCATCATACGCCGCGAGTGCTCCCTGTGCGTCGCCCATCGCCGCGAGCGCCTGGCCGAGCCTGTGCTGGTGCGTCGCAAGCTCCTTGCTGCGCTTCCCACCGTAGCTTTCGACGATGCGTTGCAAGATAGGCACCGCATCCTGCTGACGGCTGGCAGCCATGTAGAGATCGCAAAGCGGAACCAAGGCGCCCCGATCCGAGCCGTCGAGCTCGACCGCGCGTTCGAGGTAGCTTGCCGCCTGCCCAGGTGAATCGAGCTGATCGCGGTAGAGGTCCGAAATCGCCCGCAGCAGCGTCAGCCGTTCTGCGTCCGAGCTCGCAGCCTGAAGCTCCGCGTCCATGATCTCGACCATGGCCTGGTAGTCCGCCCGCGCTTCGTAGTGAGCTTTGAGCCTCTCGCGAGTCTCGACGTCCTGTGGGAATCGTTCGTATGCGGAGCGAAGCGCCCTTCCCGCCTGTTCAGCGTCGCCAACCTGCTGCTCCCAGAGGTTCGCAACCCGGTGCGAGAGCTCGATGGCGGCTTCACCGTCGAGACGCCCGACGAGACGTTCGAGTGCGTCAGCGACCCTGGTCCAGCTCCCCTTGCGTTCGTACAGGCCGGCCAGCGCGCGAAGTGATTTCTCGTCCGCGCCCAGGTCCGAGTTGATGCGCTCGTAGATCTTGATCGCAGCGTCTTCGTCGTTGAGCTCCTTGACGTGCACGTCTGCGACGCGTTCGAGCAGGCCCCGCTGTGCCTCGTCCGATGCCTGACCAACCCTCGAAAGGAGCAGCGCGATCAGATCATCCCATGCGCCCGTGGCCTCGAAGAGCCTGTCGAGGTCGGCGTTGGCAACCTCATTGTCCGGGTCTGCCAATAGCACCTTCCGAAACATGTCGATGGCAGCGCTCTCGTCACGGAACGAATGCTCGTAGAGCTGCGCAAGCCGAAGCTGCATGGCGGTCCGGTCCTCGTCACTAGCCGAATCGGTCCGCCGTTCGAGCAAGCTGCGAAGCGCCTCGAGGCGGTCGTTGTCGCGATAGAGCGCCTCGAGCGCATTCATAGTGTTGGGGTCGTTCTCGTCAATCTCGAGGGCGACTTCGTAAGCGCGAATGGCGGCCCGCGGATCGTCGAGCTGGTCACGGTACACTTGGCCCGTGGCCTGAGCGACCTGCGCGCGTTCGGCGCCCGCAACGATTTCCATCTGGCGTTCCAGTAGCCCGACGACCTCGTTCCATCGCGACTGCGCACGACGAACTTCGGATAGGGCCCGGAGCGCGTCGACATCGTCTCGCTCGATGGCCAGCAGCTCTTGATAACAATCCGCCGCGAGCTCGGGCTCGGACAGCTCCTGGCCTGCGAGCTCGGCGGCCTCGCGAAGAAGGGCTATGCGCTGCTCGGTGCTCGGATCGACTTCTGCCCATGCGCGAAGCGCATTGACCAAGTCCGCTGTTCGTCCCTGGTCTCGAATCAAGTCGACGCGTTGGGTGTGGGCCTCGAGCGGCTCCGGGTCGAGCTCGAGCGCTTCGGTGAGCGCTCGCTCGGCCGCTGTCGGGTCGCTCAAGCGGTCACGGTACCAGCCCGCCGATCGCAGACGGAGCTCATACATCTCGCGCCGATCGAGGTCTCCATGCGCGGCAATCTCGTCGACCAGGCCATCGAGCTCGGCCCAACGTCCTGACAGCTCGGCGAGGCGTTCGAGAGAATCGATGAGCGTCAGGTCCCTCGGGTCCGTCCGTACCGCATCTCGCAAAGCGCTCAACGCCTCCTCGGGGCGGCCGATATCGTTTTCCCAAATCGAAGCAGCCTGGGTGAGGAGCGCAACGCGATCGGCATCGGTGGCCGCAAGCTCGACACGCTGCTCGTAAAGCCGAACGACCTCTTCGAGGTTGCCGGCGCCACGGTAATACTCCTCGAGCAAGTCCAGCGCGCTAGCGGCGACCTGCGGCTTGTGGACCAGGTTCCGCACGGCGGCGAGCGTATCGTCGCGGCCCGGGTCCTGCTCCATCGCCTTCTCGTATGCTCCGAGCGCACCCTCGTAGTCGCCCAGGTGGCTCGCGCGGAGCCGCCCTTGGCGCAAGAGGAGCGTCGGCCGGTCGGCGCCTTGCAAGTCCAATCGGCGCGAGATGATCTCGTGTACGCGGTCCCATTGCTCGGTTTGCTGAAGGAGTCGATCGAGCGTCTCGAGGGACGACGGTTCGTCGCCCAGCAAGGAAAGCGCGCGCTCGTGCGCGTCGATCGCCTTGCTCAGATCCTTGAGCTCGTCTTCGCAGATCCGCGCCACGCGGCCGTACAGAGCGGCGCCCTGGCCCGGGTCCAGGCTCGCGCTCGCCTCGGCGAAGAGGACCTCGACGAGATCGGACCAGCGCTGAAGATTCGCTGCCAGGGCTTCGGCCCGGTCGAGAATCCCGGCATCCTCGGGACGCTCTCCGATCGACTGGAGCAGAGCATCGAGCGCAGCGTTCGGGTCCTTGCGCCCCTTCTCGTGCACCTCGGCCAGAGCGACCAACTGCTCGGCCTTCTCCTGCGGGTCGGTCATTGCATCGGCCCGAAGTCGAAGCAGCGTGGCCAGGTCGTTCCAGCGTTCCTGCGTTCGTAGGTAGGGTTCGAGCACCGCGGCTGCGTCCTCACGATAGTCCGCGAGCTTCGTGATTCGAAGCAGCGCTTGGACCGAGGGCTCATGCCCTGCATCGATCCGGAGAATTTGGCCGTACACGGCAATTGCGCTCAGCTCGTCGTCGAGCTCGCGCTCCATGATGTTGCCGAGCTGATGGGTGAGCTCGACCCGCTCCGCTTCGCTTGCGGCGGTATCGGTCCGGCGCTGGAGCACCTCGACGAGCTCAGGCCACTGGCCCTGGCGTTCGTAGAGCCGGCTCAAGCTCTGCAACGCGGCTCGATGCTCGGGGTCCGCCTCGCAGACCGCCCGCAAGGCGTCGCAGGCCGCATCGGGGCGGCCGAGTTGAGCCTCGTAAAGCTCGGCCAGCCGCATGCCCACCTCGACTCGATCCTCCGGCTCCTCTTCGAGCTCCATGCGTCGCTCGAGCACGTCGGCCAGCCGCTCGGAGTCGTTGACCGACGCAAAGAGCCGGTCGAGGGCAGCGAAGGCGGCGCCGTCATCGGGCTTCTCGTCCGCAGCGCGTTGGTAGTATTCGACCGCGCGCTCCGGATTGGACAGCTGCTCCTCCCAGAGGCCACCAAGGCGGCAAAGGAGCTTTGCGCGCGGGTCGGGCTCCTGGGCCCGTTCGAGCTTCTGCTCGTAAACCCATGAAAGTCCTTCCCAATCGCCGACCATGACCTGAAGACCTTCCAAGTCGTCGAGGGTTTGTTCTGCCTCGGGATCGGCTTCGAGAATCCGACGGTAGGTCTTGATCGAAGCTCGCGGATCCCCGAGCTCTCGGTCCTGGGTCTCGGCGACGCTTCTCAGGAAAGAACCTCGGAGCGACGGCTCATCAGCAGCCCGAGCGGCCTGCTCGCAGGTCTGGATGTAAGCCTCCCAGCTGTCGAGGGCCTCAGCGAGTCGGTCGACCTCGCCGCGCGTAGCCTCGTCGGCCGGGTCTGCGACCAGAGCCTTACCCCAAGCCTCGAAGGCCTTCTCGGCATTGCGGCCCTGCCCCTCGCGCAAGCGACCCACCTCGCGCCAGGTCTCTGCCTGCTCAAATCCGTCCTCTGCCTGGCGCGCCTTCGCATCGAGGACGCTGACCAGAGCCTGCCAGTTGCCGCTCTGCCGATGGATCGGTTCGAGAATCTGAACCGCGCGCGGCCCATGGTCCCCGTCCTCTACGAAGCGCGACACCGCCTCGAGCGCCGGTGCATAGTCGGCGCGGTCCGCCAGCACATCCTCGAAGATGTCGAGCGCGCCCGCCGGATTGCCGAGCTCGGTTTCGGTGAGCGAGCCCAGCCGCTGCCGAAGCTCGAGACCGACACGCGCATCCGCAGCGTTCCCGATCTGGAACTCGACGTGGGCCGCAAGCTCTTCCCATCGCTGCGCGCCCTCGAGCAGCTGGTCGAGCCTGTTCACCGCCTCGTCATTGGCCGGATCGATTTCGACGATGCTCCGATACGTTTTGATTCCGTCTTGCGGGGCTTCGAGCTCCTCGACCTCGGTCCGCGCGATTTCGTGCAGGATGGCGACGCGCTCCTGGTCCGTGTCCGCGAAGCTCTCGCGCTCGCGATCCAGGTCGAGGAGGGCTTCCCATCGGCCGCTCCGCGAGTAGACAGAAGCCAGAGCCTTGCCCGCTGGCTTATCGCTGGGGTCATAGGTGAGCGCCCGCTGATAGAAGTAGCCCGCTCGGTCCAGGTCCTTCAAGCGCTCGTCGTAGAGCTTGGCTGTAGTCAGCGCGAGCACCGCGGTGTCGGCATCGTCCACTTCGACGGCGCGCAAAGTCTCGTCCAGAATCGCAGCCAGTCGATCCCAGCGGCCAAGCGAACGCGCCAAGCGCGTCAGGGTCTCCTGGCTCTGCGAGTCGTGCGGGTCTTCGGCAAACAGTCGGCCGTAGGTTTCGAGCGCACCGTCGAGGTCCTCGAGATGCGACTCCTGCACATCACCGAGGTGGCGCAATAGCTCGAGCCGCTGGCTTGGGTCGGTTTCGACATCGAGGCGAACTTCGAGAATCTGGGTGACCTTTGGCCATTGCATTCTGCGCAGGTACAAGGGTTCGAGTAGCTCCGCGGCCGCCCCTCGGTGCTCGGTCCCATTGAGCAGGGCTTCCAGCGCCCGGACAGTCGGCTCGTGCTCGGGGTTCTGGCTCAGGGCCTCCCGGAACTGGTCCAAGGCGCGCGAAGGCTCCTTGAGTTGTTTCATGCAGAGCTCGCCCAGCTCGTATCTGACCGCAGCCGGATCGCCGATGCGCTGGTCGATCTCTCGCTCGTAGAGGGCCGCCAAATCCCCCCATCGCTGGGTTCGCCGATACAGGCGCTCCAGGCCCTCGTAGGCCAAAGGATGGTCGCTTTCGCCGAGCGCGCGATCCAGTGCCTCGATCGCCGACTCCGGATCATCGAGCTCGCTCTGGTAGAGGTGTCCCTGCCGCACGAGCAGTGCGGCGCGCTCCTCGCGATCTTCGCAGAGCTCGACCTTGCGTCGGAGAAGCTCGACCAGCTCCCGCGTCTCGCCCGCATTCTCGACCAGCGTCAGGAGCGCATCGAGAGCCGCGCGGTGGTCCGGCTGCTCCTCGAGCACGGCCTGGTACTGCGCCCTCGCAAAATCCTCGTCCGAGAGACGCTCCTCAGCGATGCTTGCCGCCTGCATGCGCACTTGGATTCGCCAATCGGCATCAAGCAGCTCCGGAGCGATACGGCCGAGCTTGGTCATCAGCTCCGGAAACCGTCCGGTGAACTCGGCATAGCGCTCGTAGTCGCCCAACACTCGTTCGAAATCGTCGAGATCGACTCCTTCGTCGAGCGCGCGTCCGGTAAACTCGAACGCGGCGTCGATGTCTTCGGTGCCAGTTTCGCTGATCTTGGCTGCGCGCAATAGGGCGCGAACGCGTTCGCTTGGATCTTCCCCGGCGGCGGTGATTTCCAGCATCCGAACTTGCTCGCCGTATCGACCATCCGCTTCGTACTGTTCGAGCAGCTTCTCAGCTGCGGCGACCCGCAGTTGGGGATCGGAACCGGTCGCCAACTCTTCGAGCGCGGCGACGCTGGGCGGGTGCCCCGGCTCAAATTCGAGGAGCTCCGTATAGAGCTCGAACGCTCGCTCGACCTCGCCTGTCCGCGTGCGCATCAGCTCGGCGGCCTCGAACCGGAAGCTGGTGTGCTGATCCGGGTCCTCGGCGCCCTCTGCGCGCATCTCGGTGATCTCGAGAAGGTCCTGCCAACGTTCCGTCTGTTCGTAGAGCCGCGTCAGAGCCACCAAGCTCACTTCGTCGGAGCCAAAGCGCGACACGACATCGCGATGAGCAGTAATGGCGTCCTCCACGCTGCCGAGCCGCTTCTCGTAGACTTCGCCTACACGCCTCGAAAGGCTGAGTTGCGCCTGCTCGTCATCGCTGAGATCGGCGCGACGCTCGAGCACCTCGACCAAGGGCTGCCAGCGTCCCTGCGCTTCGTACAGGCGTTCGAGAGCCATCAGGGCATCAGCCTGGGCTGGGTCGTTCTCCAGACGCTCCTGGTGAACCTCTATCGCAGCGGCAGGATCATCCAGCGCTGATTCGAGTAGGTCCGCGAGCCTCGGAAAGAGCTCGTCACGTCGCGTCTGATCCTCTTCGAATTGAAGCTGACGCCGAAGATCCTGCGCGAGCGCAGCGTGGTTCTCGGACAGGGTGTGAATGCGCTCGAGCGCGTGCGAGGCCTTGAGAACGATCTCCGGATTGTCGTCCTCGAACTCGATCAACTGCTGGTAGACGCGCTCCGCCTGCTCGGGTTCGGGCTCCGATGCGTCCCAAAGCTCGGCCAGCTCGAGGAGAAGCTCCGTCTTGATGAAGTCGTCTCCAATCGTGGCAATGCCTGCTTCGAGCAGCTCCGCGCGTTGGCGGTGGCGGCTCAGCTTCGAGGCGAGCCGTGCCAAATCCGACCGAGCGGCACCATCTGCGACATCCTCGCGAACGGCGCGGGCATAGGCATCGAACGCGAGCTCGTCGTCTCGGAGCTTGCTCTCGCTCAGCTCGCCGATGCGCACCAAGTGCGCGGCCCGGGAGCTCGGATCGCTGAGATCCTCTAGCTGCACTTCCAGAACCTTGGACAGCTCGCCCCAGGCACCCTGAGTTTCGAAAATCGGCTCCAGGATTGAGGCAACGCGCTGTCGCTCATTGGGGTTGCTCATGAGCCGCTCGAGCCCCTCCTGGGCCCGCAGGTGCGTTGGGCTCGACTCCAGCACGAGCTCGAAGTGATCGATCGCATCGACCGCACGACCAAGGCGGGTCTCGTAAATGGTGCCCAGTTCATAGGCAAGATCGACGGCTTCCTGTCCCGTCGCCTCGTCGAGGTCGCGCTCGAGAAGCTCGGCGAGCTCCGGCCAACGCTTGAGACGGCTATAGAGCCTCTGCAACGCCCTGCGCGACGGCGTGTGCGTCGGGTCGAGCTCGAGCGCTTGCTCATAGCTCGAGATCGCGTGCTCCGGCTCGTCGAGGATCTCCTCGAAGAGGAAGCAGAGCTGCAGGAGTAAATCGAGTCTGGCGGCTGCGTCGGTGCTGGCCTCGATGCGCCCCTGATACAGCGCGCGGAGCTCGTCCCATTGCTCGTTCTTGGTGTAGACCTGCTTGAGCGATGCGAACGCGGAGCTGTCGTTTGGCTCGACCTCTAGGATCCGGCGATGGAAGCGCACGGCCTCTTCGGGAACGCCGAGGGCGACGTCGTGCAGCTCGGCCGCCCGTCGGCAAATCGCCAGCTCGACCTCGCCCTGCGTATCGCCGGCGTCGAGCACCAGCACCAGAGCTTTGGCGAAGGACTCCTGCTGGTTCGACACTTCAGCGACGCCCGTCAATCGGTCGAGCAGAGCCAGATCATCGGGGTTGTCGATGAAGACCGATTCGAGCGCGTCGTAGGCGCCCGACGCGTCGTCGAGCTCCGAGGTGGACAGATCGGCTAGACGTAGCTTCAGCGTGCGCCGTTCCTCGGCGTCTTCCGTCTTCTCGAGCCGCGCGCGCAACAGCCCAGCGAGCTTGGCAAAATGGCCTCGCTTCGCGTACGCAGGTTCGAGGAGATCGATCGCTTCGACCCCGACGTCGCCCTGCTCAACGCAGAGCACCTCGAGACCGCCGATTGCGACTTCGTTGCGACCATCGAGCGCTAGCGCATTGCGGTAGCACTCGATCGCGCCAACCGGATCTTCGAGATGGATCCTCCGCAAATCTGCAAGCTGCAGGTACACCGCGAGCCGGTCATCATCGCCCACCTTGGATTGCAGACGCCGCGTAAGCGCTGCGTCCAATCGGTCCCACTGCTTGAGTTGCTGTGACAGGCGTTCGACGGCTCGCAGCGCGTCCACGTCGTGTGGGTTGTTCTCGAGGATGTTCCAATGGCGCTCGGCGGCGGCAGGAAGGTCCCCGAGCTGCTCCTCTTCAACCTGAGCGACCTCGTTCAGAAGCACCCACTCCTCGGCGGGGTCAGCCACGTTCTGAAGCCGACGCTCATAGAGGGCGCGCAAGTCGGCGAAGCGGCGTTCGGCGCGGTACAGTCGATCCAAGACGGCCATCGCCTCGGCGTCGTTCGGCACAACGTCGAGGATCGCTTCGAGCTGTCGAATCGACTCGTCGGACTCGCCTAGCCGTTCACCGGCAATGGCAGCAACTCGGCGCTGCAGGTCGAGGCGCTCGGCCTCCGAAACCGTCGCTGTGTCCAATCGATCACGAAACAGGGCTACGAGGTCCGCATAGGCACCCGACGCCTCTGCAGACTCTTCGAGGCCGGCGACGACCGCGGGATCGGAGGGCGCCAGAAGGTAAGCCCGTTGGGCCCAGCCCAGGGAGCCTTGCGGATCGCGGAGTCGATTCAGGTAGACGCTACGAAGCGACACCAGGCGCTCGAGTCGAACGTCGAGGTCCTCGCTCTTGTCGGACGCTGCAACGACGACCTCGAGGCACTTGGCGTAGTCCGGCCACTTGTGATCCTTCTTGTAGATTGGAAGGAGCCCCTTGGCGGCTTGCAGGTTCGTCGAATCGGTCGCGAGCGCTCGTTCGTAGTAGCGTGTTGCCCGATGCGGGTCTCCCAAGCGACTACCGTACAACTCGGCAGCGCGAAGGCTCAGCGTCACAATCGATTCGGGGTCTTCGGTTCGCTCTGCCGTCTGCCCGACCACCTCGGCGAAGCCCGCCCAGTCGTCGGCCTCTTCGTAGAGCGCTTCCAGTGATTCCCAATCACCCTGGCTGAGGTACGCATCCTTGAGCATTCGACGGACACGGCTGTTGTCCGGATCGAGCGCGAGCAGGCGCTCCCAAACCGCGATGGCTTCCGCCGGGCGATCGAGCCGCTCCATGAACAGGACTCCAAGTCGATGAAGCTGCTCGAGCTGTTCGGAGTCGCTCTGCGCCGCCTCTGCGCGGCTCTGCAGAACCGTAGCTAGGGTCTCCCAATCCTTCTCGCGTTCGGCCAGCTTCTCGAGCGCATCGAGCGCCTGAGCTGGGTCCTTCGCCTCGGCGAGAATTTCTTTCCAGAGAACGATCGCAGGGGCGTTCTGGTGAAGCCGCTCGGTGCAGAGCTGAGCCATTTCGATCTTCTTGTCGAGACACGCGACGGGATCGTCCGCAAGCTCAGCCTCCCGACTCAGGATGCCGAGCAGGGCTTCCCAGTTACGCTTCTTCGTGTAGATGTCCTTGAGCTGCGCGATCGCGTCGTCGTGAGCAGGGTCCAGCCGGAGAATCCGTTCGAGGGGTTGTGTCGCTTGTTTCAGGTTCCCAAAGCGCTCGAGCCAGAGGCCGGCGATGCGCAAGTAGAACGCGACCTTCACTTCGTCGTCCTGGGCAACCTCGGCCTGGCGATCGAGAATCTGGATGAGCTCGTTCCATCGCCCACCGCTCTCGTAAAGCTCCCCGAGAGAGCTCAATGCCTCGGCGTCATACGGGGAGAGCGAGAGGATCTCGCCGTAGACTTGAATCAGCATCGAATCGAGTTGAAGCGCGTCGCGGTAGATTGGGATCAGATCGCGAAGCAGGCGAAGCTTCTCTTCCTTCGCGTCGGCTGACAGCGCGTCCACCTCCCCGCGAATCGACTCCGACAAGGCGTTCCACTTGCCGCTGTGCTGGTAGAGCTGCTGAAGCGCAGCGCGGGCATCGACATCTCCGGGTGCCAGGCGTTCCACGAGCTTCCAGGCTTCCAAGGCGCGCTCTGGGCGGTCGGCTGACTGCGCCCGATGACCGAGCTCCCGCGCCAAGGCGAGCTGCTGTTTCTGATCGCTCGTAGTGCGCAGCGCGTCACCCAGGATCGTCAGGAAGCGACCGTCCGTGTCCTCGGCGCCGATCGTGGCGCGATAGAAGTCCAGCATGCCAGGGTGGGCCGCGTCGATTTTGCGGAGCCGTGCAAAGAATGGCTCGGCGGACTCCGGGTCATCGCGATAGCGCCAATGGACCATCGCCAACTGGAGCAGCATGCCCTTCTCGGCCTCGAGCTGTTGGCGGGAGCGAAGCGCGCTCTCGTACATCTCCGCGAGCTCGTCCCAGGCCTCGAGCTGGGTGTAGTGATCGACGAGCGCGCCGAGCGCTTCTTCGTCCGTTGGGGAGAACTTCAAGACCTTGAGATAGGCCTCGGCCGCACGCTCCGAATCATCGAGCGGACGCCGCAGCACACGCGCGGCTTGCAACCAGGCGCTGGCCTTCTCCTCTCGCGTGCGCGCCGCCGTGGCGGCACGAACGAACACGGACACCACGTCGTCCCATCGGCCGCGAGCGCGAAGGCTCAGCGCATACTGCCGAGCCGTGCACATGTGCGACGGATCGGCAGCCAAGGCTTCGTCGAAGATCGCGTCGGCCTCCTCGGCCGTGGATTCGCCACCGTATTGCCACATGAGCGACGCAGCGCGTGTGAGTAGCGAGGTCTTGAGCCGGGGGTCGGCCGCATCGCGTGCCTCCTCGATGAAGCGGCGCGCAATCTCGGCCCACTTCTCTTCGACCTGCTGAATCTGATCGACCGCCTGTGCGACCTCGGGATCATCCGATTCGAGACCGCCGAGCTTCTGATATGCGACCAGAGCGCCCCGGTCATCCATCAACTCATCGCGACGAACCCTGCCGAGCTCTTTGACCAGGACCTTCTGGAAATCGGGGTCGTCGTCGACCAGCTCGGTTTCGAGCTCCATCAACCAAGACGCCGCCAGGAACTCGCCGCGACGCTCGTGTCCGCCACGCGCGGCCTCGAGCAATCGAAGTGGGTCTTGGCCGTCATTGGCAGGCTGCGGGCTCTTCAAGAACTCGCGCAGACCGTCCATGAGCTCGGTGTCGTACGGGTCCTCCAACAAGAGGCCCAGGTACTTGGCTAACGTCAGCTCAGACATCTGCCCCCCAGCGAGCGGATTCGGAAGGATTTTTGCACCCTTCGGTGATCTCATGAAACCCCCAAAAGCAAAAGGATCCTGCGACCTAAGGTCCCCACAGCGCAGGTACCTTGAATGTTAGCGGCGCGACGATTGAATGGGCAAGCCCCGAATTTCAAGAAATTCGGGGTAAAGCAGAGCTTGGTGAGATCGATCTCAAAAGATCATGATCGCGCCGGCCCAGGTCATCGCGCCGTAGGTCACGAGGCTGACCGCCATGTGAGCGGTCGCGATCCCGCGGAGGGCCTTGTAGTCGTTCGCGCGATCGAGGCCGAAGCGCTCGGAATTCGCGGAAACCACCCCGAGCCCGAGCTGGGCGATCATGCCCGCGAACGTCACCCAGCGGAGCACTTTGTGGGTGCGAAGCTTTCTCGCGAAATCGCTGTTGCCTTCGCTGACCTTGAGCGGATCGGGCATGGCAAACGAGAGCCCAAAAGTCGTGAAGTAGGTGGCCGAGGTGAGCGCGATCAAGGTGGCGTGAGCCGTGGGCACCCCACTGCACGCCTTTTGCGTGAAGATCGCGTTCCCTTGGACGCAGGGATTCGTCGACTGGCTCTTCCACCAGCCGTACTGGTTGTGGAACTGAATGAAGCCCGACGCGACCGACAAGGTCATCAGCGACCAGCTGGCAATGCCGAACCACTTGTGGACCTTCTTGATCTTGTTGCGCTTGCGAATGAGATCGGCCGTGCTCGGCTCGCCGGGTTCCTTTAGATCTGTCGAGACCTCCATAGCGAGGACCACGCTCGGCTCTATCGCGGCTGCCGAGGCCTCGAGCATCGCCGCATCGACGTGCAGAGACATTCCGAATAGGGGCGTAGCGAGCATCAAGGCGGTCAACATGGCCATGGCGGCCGGAGTATCTACCAATTCCGCCGCGAGGGCTAGGTGCCTGCAAGACCTTCAGCGGCTTTTCAGGAGGCCCGAGGCGCTGTAGAGGAGGGATATGGCCTCATCTCCAAAGCTTCCGAGCCGTGTATCGGTCTACGAGGTGTCCCCAAGGGACGGTCTGCAGAACGAGAGCGCCCAGGTCGCGACCCACGCGAAAGTCAGGCTGATCGAAGCGCTCGTCGATGCCGGTATCACCCGGCTCGAGGTAGGGAGCTTCGTCGCACCGAAGTGGGTCCCCCAAATGGCCGACGCGGACGAAGTCTGCCGGATGATCGAACGTCGGCCGGGCGTCACCTACGCCGGCCTCTGCCCCAACGCCCGCGGCCTCGATCGCGCGCTGGCCGCGAAGGTCGACGAGATCGCCGTCTTTGTGAGCGCGAGCGAGACCCACAACAGCAAGAACGTCAACAAGACGATCGACCAGACGCTCGAGGCATTCGAACCGGTCATCGGGCCTGCCGTGCTGGCCGGCCTGAAGGTTCGCGCGTACGTCTCCACGATGTGGGGCTGTCCCTACGAAGGCGCCGTCGACCCAAAGCGCGGCCTGGAGCTGGCCAAGCGCCTGCTCGGCGCGGGCTGCTATCAGGTTTCGCTCGGCGACACGATCGGAGTCGGCACGCCGGTTCAGACGGAAAGAATTTTGGAGCTGTTCATGGCAGAGCTGCCGCTCGAGCAGATCGCCCTTCATCTGCACGACACGCGAGGAACTGCGCTCGCCAACGTCTTGGTCGGCTTGCAGGCTGGCATCACCACCTTCGACGCCTCGGTAGCCGGGCTCGGGGGCTGCCCGTACGCGCCCGGTGCGGCCGGCAACCTCGCAACCGAAGATCTGGTGTACACCCTGGACGGGATGGGAATCGAAACGGGAATCGACCTCGAGAAGCTCTGGCAAGCCGGCCAGGTCGCCGAGGCCATCGTGGGTCGCGAGCTGCCTGGCAAGGTGCATCGCGCCGGCGTTCGCTCGCTTGCAAGGTAAAGGAACCCAGTGCCAGTTCAGGATCTCCTCGAATACATCAACAGCTCCCCCACCCCGTTCCACGCAGTCGCCGAAACCGTCGTGCGCCTGCGGGGGCAGGGCTATCGCCGACTCGAAGAAGCCGATGTCTGGAAAGTCGACGCGGGAGACAAAGTCTACGTCGTTCGCGGTGGCGGTTCGGTCGCTGCGTTTCAACTCGGAACCGCGCCGCCAAAGGAAGCGGGCTTTCACCTGGTTGGAGCGCACACCGACTCACCAAATCTCCGGGTCAAGCCAAACCCCGAGCTCGAGCAGGCCGGGTACGGGCAGCTCGGCGTCGAGCCCTACGGCGGAGTCTTGTTGCACACCTGGCTCGACCGCGACCTGTCGCTCGCCGGACGGGTGTCGCTCGCAGATGGCGGTTCGAGGCTCGTCGACTTCAAGCGCGCGCTGCTCCGGGTGCCGTCACTCGCAATTCATCTGAACCGCACGGTGAACACCGAAGGTCTCAAACTCAATGCGCAAACACACATGGCGCCGATCCTCTCCTTGAACGAGCTTGGCGAAATCGACCTGCGCGGCACGCTCGCCGAAGAGCTAGGCGACGTCAAGCGCGACGATGTGATCGCCTGGGATTTGATGGCGTACGACCTGCAGCCGGCCACGCTTAGCGGCATGAGTCGGGAGTTCATCCACGCAGCCCGAATCGACAACCTCGCAAGCTGTCACGCGGGCCTGAGCGCTCTGCTCGCCGCCGAAAGCAATACCGAAATCAGCCGGGGCATCGTCTTGTACGATCACGAGGAGGTCGGGAGCCGCAGCGCACAGGGAGCCGCTTCGGACTTCTTGCGAAGCTGTTTGCAGCGCCTGTCGGGCGACTCGATCGAGGATTTCCACCGCGCCGTGGCCAAGTCGTTCTTGATCTCGGCCGACATGGCCCACGCGATTCACCCGAACCACGCCGATATGCACGAGCCCAAGCACCAGCCGGTCCTCGGCGGCGGCCCGGTCGTCAAGCTCAACGTCAATCAGTCTTACGCGACCGACGGCGAAAGCTGGGCGAGCTTCGAGCGCTGGGCGAGCGATGCCAAGGTAACGACACAGCGTTTCGTCGTTCGCTCGGACCTGGGATGCGGGAGTACGATTGGCCCGATCACCGCCGCGGAGCTCGGCATTCGCACGGTGGACGCTGGTAACCCGATGCTCTCCATGCACTCGTGCCGCGAGGTCTCGGCCGCATCCGACGTCCCGAAAATGATCGACTTGATGAAGTGCTTCTTCGAGGCCTGAGCCGCAGGGACCGCTACTCGACGTAGCCGAGCGCCCGGAGTTGCTCGACGACGGCAGGGTCGACGTCTTCCTGTCGGTTCTTTCCCGACTCGATCGCCGCGACGAGAGCCTCCATCTCTGCGCGTCTGGGATGGTCGCCTAGCGGCTTCGGCGCTAGCTCGTCCGGATCCTCGACGAGGTCGATGTGCATCAGCTCACCTCCGATCCACACGAGCTTCTCGTTTCCGAACCACATGGCGGCGGCCGGCTTCGAGGCGGGTCCCTTTCGCGGCCCTCCGTCGGGATTCGGGATCGCCACCGATTCGACCGTGGGCATGGGTTCGGGGAGCCTGCCGTCGCGCAGCAAGGAGTGAATCGCGATCGCGGGAAACGGCTCGGGGAGCTCGGGCTGAGCCCCGTCGCTCCAGTACAGGAACGGTACGCGCGTGTTCTCCTCGTACACGAACAGGTGCCGCCACATCCGGTGCTCCATGAGCATCTCGCCGTGGTCCGCGGTAATCCCGATCCGATAGCCGGACTGCAGCCAGCCAGCGCGTTCGAGCGTTTCCAAAGAGTGCCGCAAAGCCCGGTCCTCCCGATGGACGCCGTAGTCATAGAGGTCGGTGAGTTGGCGGTGCACCACGTCCTCGTCCTGCGGCCTGAGCCTGTTCTTCAGGAAGAGGGTGAGCCCCGTCTTGAACTCGGCGGGCAGCATCTGCGGCTCGAGCAGGTCCCAACCCAGGTCAGGGTCGGGTGCGATCCAGGGATCGTGCGCCTGGATGAAGTTGAGCACCAGGAACAAAGGCTTCGTGGGGTCGACGCGTTCGGCGAGCAGGCGCTCGAGCGTGGGCGGAACCCAGTCGGCGCGTGGGTCGTGTTTCCTCGGGCGTGTCGCAACCACGGAGAACCCGCGCTCCAGACCCGCCTCACCGAGGAGTCCGTTGTCGCTCACGAGCACGGTCTGGTAGCCGCGCTCTTGCATCTCCTCGGCCAAGGTACGGACGTCTTCGCGCAGCGGGTAGACGTACAGGGAACGCACGCGCTTCCCCTTCTCGTCTTTGGCGTCGTGCGCGTAGTGGGCGCCGTGCCGCGCAACCGATACGCCGGTGAAATAGCTTGCGTGCGTAGGCAGGCTCCAGTCCCCCGGGGTGTACGCGCGGCAGCTGTGTACCGCTCCCCGCGCCTTGAGCGACTCGAGGTAGGGAGTCGTCTTGCGCGGGTACCCACATAGTGACGCATGGTCCGCGCGCACCGTATCGAGGACTGCGAGGATTACCGTCGGTGCACTGGCGCGCGCCTTTGGAGGCTCAGACGCCTTGGACCCAAGCGCCTCGTCCAGAACGAACGGGCCGCGCGGGATGACCTCATAGATGCCGTCTCCGACATCGCGGACAGGCGTCTTCGGAGCGACGGCGTTTTCCTGTACCGAGCCGTCACGGTTGCATGTGCCCGCACCTTGGCACGCTCCAACGCAGAGGAAGAGCGCGGCCACCCGCAACGAACCCGGCAGGTCGATCGATCCCATGGCGAAATCCTAGAGCGCCGCTTCCTGATCCCCAACAAAGCGAGGGGCCCGGCGAGCGCCAATCCCTCCAGCTCCAAGCTGCCGTCACGCTTTGCCGCGCCGCGGCATCTGCGTTCGGAACTGGCCATTGATCGGATCGGCAGCGTCATGGTACTGAATGCGTTCGCGCTGCTGGGCCGTGGGCACGCCGCCCGCCAGTCGGTGCGCATGGGAGTGGATCATGCGTATAACTGTTTTCAAAAGACCGTGGACTTCGTGCGCACTCGTCCTGGGCTCGGCACTTGCGGTGTTCTTTGTCGGTGAGCCGCCAGCGAATGCAAACTCGGGGATTCGGAACGCTTGGGTCAACTTCTACGGGCCCATTCCGAGTGGCGCGAACTGTCTGCTATGCCACTTCGAGACCCAACCCTCCCCGTCGTGGAACGGTTACGGCTGGGACCTCGCGTCGGCAATAATCGACGACATACTCCCCCCTCCCCAGACCTGTGACGGCGCTGACGGATCCACGCCCGATAACAACATCAGCCTCGATGAGGCGTTTGCTTGCATCGAGGGCCTGAACTCTGACAACGACCCCGGCGCGTTCAGCAATATCGACGAGATCCTTCAGAGCACGCAGCCGGGCTGGACCGACGGTCCGAACAACACGATCTTCACTCAAACCGGCTCCACCGATAACCAGACTCCACCAGCAGGCATCGACCCGTACGATCCAGGTGGCACTGGTGGCACCGGCGGCGTGGGTGGCACTGGCGGCGTGGGTGGCACCGGTGGAGTTGGCGGCACCGCGGGCACCGGCGGAGTTGGCGGCACCGCGGGCACCGGTGGAGTTGCCGGCACCGGCGGCACGGGGGGCGACGAATGTGACCCCGGCCACGACAGGATTCCCCCCGGCCAGTTCCAGCGAGGCACGATCGTCGTCAAGCCGGGTCAGTCGATCCAGGAAGCCATCGATCGGGCGCAAGAAGGCACCCGGATCTTCGTCCACGGTGGCATCTACGAAGAACCCTGTAACCCGACAAACGGGCTCAACATCACCAAGAGCGGTATCCACCTGGTCGGACAAAGCAACTCGCAGAAGCGCGTGATCTTCCGAAGCACGAACGGTCAGCGTAATGGTATCGTCATCAGGCCGCCGGACGTTCCTGAAGCCATGCAGCCCGACCGTCCCGGCGAGGAGCCACTAAAGTCCACCGACTGCATGGGTTGTCACACGGACATGGGACCGCCCTTCCCACTGCTCCCGGACGTACCGGAGGTCATGCCGACTGAAGCGGATCCCTGGATCTACGACATCGAAGTCCGGAGCATCACGATCCAAGGCTTCAGGAACAACGGCCTCAACACCGAACATGTCGACGGCTTCGTGTTCGACGACGTCGAATCGATCGACAACCTGAACTATGGGATCTTCCCCGTCCTGTCGAGGAACGGCGTCATCACCAACAGCTACTCCACGGGTTCGACCTTGGATAGCGCACTCTGGGTTGAGACTTCCGACAACGTCTTGGTCCAAGGAAACGTCGTCGAGAACAGCACCAACGGCATCGAGGTCTCGAACAGCGACGACATCCTGGTCGTCGACAACGAAATGCGGAACAACACGATCGGGGCTGCGATTCTGCTCCTGCCGGACATTTGGAACAACCACCCTGGCGCCAAGCGCATTGACCTCTACAACAACTGGATCCACGACAACAATAGGCCGAATGGGGCCCGACCTGGGTCCATCCTCGGCTTCTTCCCAGCAGGAGAGGGGATCCTCTTCGCGGGCGTAGACGAGTCCGTGATTTCCGGAAATCTCGTCGAACGTAACGACTTCATTGGGATCGCGATCGCCGACTACTGCGGCGCCCTTTCGCAGACGCCGTTTAGGTGTCCCGACGTTCCCGATGATGACTTCCCGCTCGGGTTCCTCTTGGATCAAGCCGCGGAGAACAATAGCGTCATCGGAAATGTCCTCTTGGACAACTCAACCAATCCGGATCCGGATCCGAACAACCCCAACCCGTTCGCGTTCGCGGCGGCGGACCTGTCGCTACTCACGGTGCCACCGCCGTTCCCGCCGTACCACGGCAACTGCTACGAGGACAACGAGCCCGAAGATGCATCCTTCTTCTCGCTGTTCGAGTTCGCAACCGGGCAGCCGCAACCGCCCCCGCCACCGTGTCTGTGATCTGAACCAGGGCCAGGCGGTGCGCTTCATCGGCGTGCCGCCCTGGCCTGCGACCTCGCCGTGGCAGCAATCCAAAAGGCACTGCATGAACTTGGCAACGGAATCTACGCGTACACACAGCTGCCGGGATCCTGGGGCTGGAGCAATGCGGGTCTGATCACCGATGGGGGCCAGAGCTTGCTGGTCGATACGCTTTTCGACCAGAAGCTCACCGCCGAGATGCTCGCGTCGATGCGTCGCGCGACCCCAGCTGCCGCTCGGATCGGCACCGTGGTCAATACGCATGGCAACGGTGACCATTGCTATGGCAACGCGCTCGTCGCCGACGCCGAGATCATCGGCACACGGGGATGCCTCGAAGACCTTCGAGAGGGGCCGCCGGGCCGCAATCAGCTCTTGTTGCGCGCGGCTGCCATTGTCGGCGCCCTAGGCGCAGGCGGCCGACTAATCGGCAAGGCGCTCAACGCCGTGGGCATTGATCGGGTCGCCCTTCTCGCTGAAGCTGGGCCGCTCGCGCTCCCGAGCCTGGGTCACTTCGATTTCGCGGGCGTCGAGCTGACATTGCCGAGCCGCGTTTTCGAAGGCGAGCTGGAGCTACAGGTCGGCGACAAGAAGGTCGTTCTCATCGAGGTGGGCCCGGCGCACACGC
>Ga0316189_10001863_pt1 | contig 20864 bp, 15 predicted proteins | sample LowCovwburrow_MG_FD_204930 | JGI IMG/M metagenome (GOLD analysis project Ga0316189, IMG submission 204930) | Coastal sediment microbial communities from Maine, United States - Lowes Cove worm burrow | ecosystem: Environmental > Aquatic > Marine > Coastal > Sediment | place: USA: Maine... | reverse complement strand
CCCCGACGCGCTACGACAGCGTGTGGTCTCCCAGCAAGCGCTCGCCAAGGCACACAGCTCGATCGAGGACGCCGTTGCCGCCCTCCTCGCTCAACCGGGCGCGACGCGGGCCAACGCGGTGCTCGTGACGCTCGGCGTGGGCGCGCTGGTCATGTGGGCGCCCGTCGCCTTGATGCTGCTGGACACCGGCTTCGCGGACGCCGGAGGGTTCGAGATCGGTTGGGGGCTGGTGTCGGGCGCGCTGGCGGTGCTCGTGCTGTTTGTGTTCGCCCGCGCCGCGCTTGTCCGACGTCGCGCCCTGCGACTGCTGACCTCGGCGTTTGGGGCCCGGGCCCCCGCACACGATGGCGCCCCTTCGGGATGCCGCCGCTGCGCAGCTCCCCTGCCTGTGGCGACCGGCGTCGTCGCCCGTTGTGTGTTTTGCGAAGCCGAGAACGTCTTGGGCCTGGACCTGCGGCGTCACGTCAAGCCAACGCGTGAGCACGCCCTATCGCTCGAGCAGGTCATGGCGGGTCGCCGCAAGGAGCGACGCCGCTGGCTGGGGCTGGCCTTTGTTGTGTTGCCCGTGGCCGCGATCAGCGTCGTGATGACTCTGGCTGGCTCGATCGTCGCCAAAGAGCTCGCAGCGATGCGTGAGGGCTGTGCACAAGACGACGCGGCCGCGTGTCGCGAGCTCGCCGTCGAGTACGACCTGGGCATCTCGGTCGATCAGAACCGAGAGCGAGGCCTCGAGCTCTACTTGCGTGCGTGTGAGCTCGGTCTTGCAGAGGCTTGCTGGGACGTCGCCCAGGGCGTGTACTACGGTTGGGGAACTGAGGAGGACCCAGCAACCGGCGAGGTCTACCGGGTCCACGCGTGCGATGAGGGGTTTGCCGCCGCTTGCGACGGCTTCTGAACCTGCTGGCGCGGGCGCTCACACCCCCGGCTGCTGCTTGCGAAACGTACCGGGCGAGACCCCGAAGTAGCGCTTGAACGCCCGAGCAAACGAGGACTCGGACTCATAGCCGACCTGGTTGGCGACCTCGCAGAGACTGAGCTTGCCTTCGCGCCGCAAGGTGTTCGCCGCGAGGTGAACGCGCAGCTGAGTCAGGTACTTCAGCGGCGGCGTCCCCACAAAAGACTGGAAGCGCGAGGAGAAGTTCGACCGCGACATCCCAACGGCGCGGGCCAGGGTCTCCACCGTCCACCCGTCCGCGGGGTACTCGTGGATCAGCTTGAGCGCATGACGAATCGAGCTATCGCGCAGCGCTGCCAACCATCCGATCTCTCCGTCGGACTGATCTTGAAACCAAGCTCGAATGAGCTGCACAAACAGTACGTCGACCAGGCGCATGACCATCATGTCGGATCCATCAGCTTTCTTTTGCGTCTCGTGGCTGATGAAGCGCAGCGTGGTGTCAAGCCAAGGCAGCGCGCTGCGCTGCTCGTACGTAATGTGAATGTAGGGCGGGAGAAGAGACAGCAACGGGTGCTGGGTGTAGCTCTCGGACCGTAGACCCCACGCTCGAATGACGGTTGACCGGCCACCCCCGCCATACCGGATCGTTGGATAGGCTTCGCGATCCAGCGCGTACTTCTCCTCTTCGAGCACGACGCTGTCTTTGAGGATCTGTGTATAGGGCACGGCAACCGTCGACGGATGGTCCGCCATCGTCACCGTTTGGCCTGGTGACCACATCACGACGTCCCCCGTCTCCAAGGCAACGGGCGGCTGCCCTTGAAGCGTGATGAAGCAACCCCCCTTTTCGAGGGTCATAAACCCGAAGATGTCGCTCCGCGGGTAGGCGAACCCCCAGGGAGCGGAGAACTCCGAACGGCGGGTGACCGTGCCCTCGACGCTCAGCCAGCTCAGCACATCGGACAGAACATCCATCAGGAACCCGAGGCTGTCATAATACGCCCTCGCGTCCTCAAGCTCATCAGAACACTGGACGAATTGTGCAAAACGTAGTCGTTAAGGAGCTTTTTTTCCGCTCCGTCGCGACCTTAGAGTCATCTGCGTTCGGAGACAAAAACACATGAAGAGCAAAATGCACGCGATTGCCGGCGTCCTTGGCTTTCTCCTTGCCGCCACTTTCGTGGCGTCGACGGGTATCTCGCAGCTCGCGGGGAGCCCCGAGACGGTCGCCCTCGTCAAGGACTCCATCTGGAAGGGCATGTTCTTGTTGCTGCCGTGCCTTCTCGTCGCAGGCGCGACGGGAGTTTCGCTCTTGGGCAAGCGCACCGACTCGCTCGCCCTCGCCAAGCAAAAGCGCGGACCCATCGCCTTCATGACGTCCCTCTTCGTCTTGCTCCCCTCCGCGTACTTCTTGTCGTCGTGGGCTGCCAACGGGGAGTTCGGCACCTTGTTTTACGTCATACAGACGATCGAACTGCTGGCCAGCGCGCTGTGCCTGGCGATGATCGGAGCAAACATCCGCGACGGGCTGGCACTGAGGGGTCGCATCGGCGCCAGCGGTGCCAAGACGCCGACTATCGAGGAGCGTAACGGCGGGCCTCTGGTCACCATCCGACTCCCCGTGCTGAACGGCTCGGGAGGCAAGGCGCTCGAGACCCGACCGACGATGGCCCTGTGCCGATGCGGCGCGTCCAAGAACAAACCGTTCTGCGACGGCTCCCACAACGACATCGGCTTCGACAGCACGCCTTCCGAAGATCGGACCAAGGATGAGATCCTGACGTACGAGGGCGAAGAGATCACCGTGCACTACAACCGTCTGTTGTGCTCGCACGCTGCCGTGTGCGGCGCGCGTCAAAAAGCCGCATTCGACTCATCCCGCAAACCGTGGATCGTGCCGGACAACGCCTCGAAGGAGGGCATCATGGAGGTGGTCAAACACTGCCCGTCGGGAGCCTTGCGGTACGCCTTGCCTGGGGAGGCTCCTCAACACGCACGGGGTGACGTCGATGGCATCACCGTGGAAAAGGACGGCCCGTACCGGGTCAGCGGCGTGCCGTTGGCAGCCGCCCGCCTCGCAAACGGGGCCAACCCGAACAAGTACGTGCTGTGCAGATGCGGGGCGTCCAAGAACAAGCCGTACTGCGACGGCTCTCACTTCGACATCGGATGGAAGGCGTCAGCGCCGACCTAAAGCCACACTCGGGGCGACGCGGCGCTCAGCGTGCCTCGCCTGGGAGCAGCGGCACCACAACGCAGCGGTACACAAACGTACCCACCTCGGTCGTAAGGGACCAAAGCGGCTCGGCAAGCGCCTCGTCAACCTTTCGGATTCGGGCGTACGAGGTGCCGACCGCGAAGTCGATCGAGGAGTCGGTGATAAGGAGCGTGCCGTCGGGTAGGCCGTTGGCATCACCTGCAGTGGGGGCGAGAAAGTCCTCGGCGGCATCCTCCCAGACCTGCGCCGCGGTCATCGTTTCGACGTCGATGTCATAACGAACCGCGCGCGACGTCTCGAGCGGGTCATCGACGTCGGGGTTGCCCACGCCGTTGTCGTACACGAGCAACGAGCCATCGGGTTGCCACTGCGGCGAGTGCTGGTGATGAAACCAAGTGCCGGCATCGAGCGCGAAGTCTCCCTCGGGCCCCATGCGCCACAGGATGTCGCCCGAGGCTCGATCGATGCTCAACAACCAGTCTTGGTTGCGAACCGACAGCAGCACGGAGTCGGTCTCGTCGTCGTAGACCAAGCCACTGCTGTGCGTCCAATCTTGGGCGGGTTCATCCGTCTCGGGGTTGAGGATCGTGGCTTCGAACCCGGGCAGGCGCCGCTGTGGATCGAGGTGGTCAAACGAATCCCACTCCCACACGATATCCCCCAGCGGCGTCACCTCCAGCACGAGATCGCCAGCGACCTGGGTGAGCCCGATGTCTGGGTAGACGATGTCGCGGAATGCGTGGCCAAGCGTAAGAAAGTTGCCGTTGTCGAGCTCGACGACATCGTGGTGGAGCGCGACGCCAACCACGGACGGATCCAACGTGAGCAGCGCGTTGCCGAGTTCGTCGATGATGACGAGCGCGTACTCGCGAACGTACAAGATCGTACCGTCGGCCCGCAGCTGGGCTGCCGAAAAGACGCTCGTGGGATCCAGATTCTGTCGAGCTTCGCCGAGATGCCATCGGGTGCTCCCTTGCTCGTCGATAACAAACAGCGAGGCGATGGGATCGCGGTCCACGGTGAGCTGGTCGAACAACAGGTAGCCGTCCAGGCCGCTCGGGTCGCCCTGAACAGGGAAGCTCGGCAGGTAGCCTGGCAGCGCGGGTTCGGTCCGAACGTTGAACGACCCGTTGTCGTCGGCGGCGGACCACTGGAGCGTGTAGATCGAGTTGGGCGCCAGCCCCCGAGCACGCCACCGCGTTTCGTCCGCACGACCCACAACGGGTGCCGTGTGAATGGCAGGGTCCGAGGCGATGACCATCGCGTCCAGGCCCGGCGCTGTGAACACGATGTCGACGACCATCGGCTGCTGCGGATACGTCACGAACGAAACGTCAAACACCAGCTCGCCAGTGCTGGACTCGTCATCGCCGCGATCGGTCGTCTCGACCTGGGTCGGCTCACCGTCGCCACTGGTGCTGTCCGCGAAACCTGAAGACGTACTCCCGCTGGGCGGGGGCGGGGGCGGGGGCGCCGTTTGGGGCCCATCTGATCCTGTCGTCGGATCGGGCTGTGATCCTGCGGGCTCGGAGCACGCAATGCCCAACAACAACGCGAACCCAACGCTGGCACCAGCGATGCAGTTGGCGGCAGTGCTCGTACGGAAGCGGGGCGACATCGCGAGCGAGTCTACTCCGTGAGGCTCGCGTGGAGGCTCACAGACCAACGCGCAGAACCTGCGCCCTGACGTCCTCGCTTGTGGCGCGGCGAGAGGCCTGGTTCGCCGTCCAGCCGTCTGCCTAAGTCGGTCAGCGCAAAAGCGCCGTGTGCATGGCCGCAGCGTGGGCCAACGGGTCGGCATGCTCCTCATAGATATCCGACGGCGTGATGACGGTATCGACGCCGAGCTCGAGCAGAGCAGCCGCCCCCGCAGCGTCCAGCTCGTCGCTCACCCGTAGGCGCAACCCGGGGATCGCCGCGAGCTGCGATATGAGCTTCGGATTGATCGCGCGGGACGGTCCCTCGTAGTCCAGGGCAAGATCGCGGTAGCCGATCATCTGGGCGTAGCGTGCGTAGGCGAGCAGCACGCTATCGGATGGCAGGTCGAACGCGTCGAAGTACCAGCGCGCCGTGCTGCGCCCCAAGATGAAGTACGCGACGGGCAAGAACGGGACCCCAGCCGCTGCCACGGCCGCGGCCGTAGCGACCGACCCCGAGCCGAACGGACGCGCGTAGTGGCTGTTGCTGTTCATCACATCGGGCAGCACGATGAGGTCGGCATCGGTGACCGCCGCGGGCGATCCGGGTACGAGCACGACCTGCAGCCCTGCACGGGCGCGAATCCCCCGGACAAGGTCAGAAACCGGGCCCGAGCCCGTGCCCCCGATCAGGACCTGCCGGTACCCGATCTTGGCCAGCTCAGCGAAGAACGCCACATCGTGGAAGTGCTCCGGGTCGAACATCGGCAGGTAGGGCGCCAGCGTTTGCGTAGCGGGGTCGTGGGCTGGTGCGAGGCACATTGCCCTTACCCAAACGCCCGCCGGCCAGCAGCGGATCACGCGGTGGCGCGAACGAGGTGATACGCTGCTGGCCGTGTCCGAAGGGCCGAGCGAGCTCGAGCTGCTGTCAACGTGGTGCGATGGATCGGACCGCGCTGGCGATGCATTGCTGCGCAAGTGCTTCCCCATCCTGTACCGCTTCTTCATCAACAAGGTCGGCGACGCCACCGACGACCTCGTGCAGCAGACCTTGATCGGCTGCGTGCGGCACCGCGACAAGATCCTCGATTCGGGTGCGTTCCGAATGTACCTGCTGAAGATCGCGCGGAGCCGGCTGTACGACTACCTGCGGGCAATCCGCAGGCGCGCTGGCCACATCGACGACGACTTCTCGCAGTTTTCGGTCGCCCAAACAGGGACGACCGGCACCAGTCGGGTGGGCAAAGTCCAGGCGGCGGTCCGAGTTCGCGACGCCCTGCAGCGGCTACCCGTGGAGCTGCAGCTCGTGCTGGAGCTCCACTACTGGGAGGAGTACTCCACGGCGGAGATCGCCGAGGCGCTCGAGCTGGCCCAAGGGACGGTAAAGAGCCGCCTACGACGCGCCCGGGAGCAACTACAGCGGGAGCTCGGCGACGGCGCGGACGTCGCCGCCCTCGTCGGGCGCGCGATTCCCGAGGTCGAGGCTGGGGCTGTGTGATCCGTTCGGCCGCCGCCGGCGTTTAGATCGATCGCCGTGACGACCCCAACGCACCGCGCCGCGCCCTCGGACGAACGCTCGGAGCCCACCGCCGACGTACTGGACGCGGCCGTCCGCCTTGCGCGGATCCGCCAGCGGATGTTCGCGCGGCTCGAACCGGCCACAATTGCGCAGTACCACGTCGTACGGCGCATCGGCGGCGGGGCGATGGGGCTCGTGTTTGCCGCCTGGGACCCTTCGCTCGACCGCCCGGTCGCGATCAAGGTGCTCCGAGATCCCGTCGAGGGTGGCGGCGAAGAGCTTCGGACCGAGGCGCAGGCGCTGGCACGTCTGGGCCACCCCAACGTGGTCGCCGTGTTCGAGGTGGGCGACCACGACGGGCAGCTGTACCTGGCGATGGAGTACATCGACGGGCAGACGCTGCGCGAGTGGGCCAGCCAGTGGCGCGAGACCAAGCGACGAGACTGGGCTGCGCTGCGCGACATCTTCGCTCAGGTCGCACACGGCTTGGGGGCCGCGCACGCGGCAGGCGTGGTGCATCGGGACGTCAAGCCCGACAACATCATGATCGATGCGGACGGTCGCGTGCGCATCATGGATTTTGGCCTCGCGCGGAACCGTCATGCGCCGCGCAACGAGGGCAGCGGGCCGCACGACACAGCTACGCTCCGCGAGGCCAACGCCCAAAGCGAAGGCTCCTCTACGGTCACGGGCATCTGCGGGACGCCGGCTTACATGGCGCCCGAGCAGTTCGAGGGGCAGCGGGCCGCTGCGCCAGCCGATCAGTTTTCTCTCGGTGCGTCGCTGTACGAGGTCGTGTACGGCAAGCGGGTCCGCCCAGCAAGCCTGGCGGCCGCCGCCGCAACCGCAGATGAGCCGATCGAGCTCGGAGACGGCGAGGTGCCACGGGCGCTGCGACGGACGCTGCAGCGGATGTTGGCCATCGACCCCGCCGCTCGCTTCGACTCGATGGGCCGCGTGGCCGCGGAGCTCACCCGGCAAAACCACCGCAGCGCTACGCGCTGGGCCGCGGTGGCGATCGGGACGGTGATCGCCGCGACGGGCATCGCCGCGGGGTTGGCCCTGAACGCGCCCGAGGACCATCGTTGCACAGGCGCGGCAACGCAGCTCGCCGGAGTCTGGGACGCCGACACGTCCGCAGCATTGGAGCAGACCCTCACCGCGGAGACGTCCGGTTTGGGCCAATCGACGTGGGCTTGGGCCTCACCCGTGCTGGATGACTTCCGTGACCGCTGGGTTGCGGAGTACCGAGACACCTGCGAAGCGACTCATGTGCGGCGTGAGCTGCCCGCGGCAGAGATGGATCGGCGGGTAGCGTGTATGTACGATCGGCGGCGTCACCTCGCGGCGGCCGTCGATCTGCTCCGCGAAGCGCGGCACAAGAATCTGCTCGGCGCAGACAGGGTGATCGGCGCATTGCCGTCCGTCGAGGCTTGCTCCGACCCCGACTACGTGGCCGCAGAGCACTTTCCGGTGGCGACGGACGATGCTGCTCAGTCTCGCGCTGAGGCCATCGCGCACGCACGCGCACGCTTCATCAATGGTGAGACAACGCGGGCCCACGACCAGGTCCAGGCCGCGGGAGAAGATGCTCGGGCCGCCGGAGATGTCGTTGCGTTGGCGCGCGCGCAGCTTCTTCGGGGGCGGATCCTGGGCAACCTGCTGCGGTACAAGGAAGCGCGGACCGAGCTGGTCGACAGCTACGACGCTGCGCGTCGCAACAACCTCCCGATCGTTGCCTCCGATGCCGCGCTGACGTTGTCCAAGCTGACGACCATCAACCTCGGCCACTTCGATGAGGGCATGCTCTGGCTCAAGCTTGTCGAGATCGAGTGGCCAGCGGTCGGAGACCCCCGCCGCACAATGCTGCGGGCGCTGGCGCGGGCCAAGATCATGCGGGTGTCGGGGAACCAGCCAGCTGCATTCGCGGCCGCCGAGGAGGTGCTGGCCTTGCTGCCGCGCATCGAGGAACGCCCGCTGCTCGTGGCGCGGGTCAAACGCAACCTCGCGTCGATGTACCTCAGTATGGGCACGCTCGATCCTGGCGTTCCGCTGGCCGAGCGCGCACTGGTCGAGTACCAGGCCGTCCTCGGCGTTGGCCATCCGGCGACGGAGCCGCCCCTGGCGACTTTGGCATTGGCACGCCGTCATATGGGCGACATGGACGGCGCGTTGGAGGTCGCGCGTGAGCGGCTCGAGGCGACCGAGCGCGGGCTGGGGCCCAACCGGCTACCCCTCGTGCCCGGCCTCGAATCGCTGGCCAGCGCACAACGGCAAACGGGCGCGCTGAGCGACGCGTTGTCGACCCTCAATCGGGCTCAAGACCTCCTCGGCGAGACCGGGGCCTCGCCGCTCACGCGGGCCCGCATTTCGTGGCAGCAAGGCCAGCTGCTCACCGAGCAAGCCGACCCAAACGCCGCGGCGGCGACCCAGCGCAAGACCTACGATTGGGCCCGAGAAGCGTTGGGTGAAGAGAACCCCGAGACGGTGCGGTACCGGGTTTCACTGGCCATCGCGCTGCGCCGCGCGGGGAACGACGACGAAGCCGCACGGCTTCTCCACGGCGTGCCCGGCCTCGGCGCGACCAACCTCGAGACCGCCGACGAGCACGTCGCCATGATGCACGAAGAGCTCGCCGAGGAGGCGATGGAGCGCGCCGCCTATGACGACGCGACCCTGTACTTCACGCACGCGTTGGATTTTTGGGGCGCAGAAGCCGAGGATTCCTACGCCGTCGTGCCGCTGCATCTAGGGCTGTGCGAAGCCAAGACCGCGGCCGGGACCCCGAAAGCCGCACTGCCCCATTGCGAGGCTGCACAGACATCGCTGTCGCGCTCCAAGGGCGTAGGTGACGGAACGACGGCGCGACTGCACACCGCGTTTGCAGACACACTGGATGCGCTAGGCCGCGCCGACGATGCGAGCACGCACCGTAAGCAGGCGCCGTCGAAGTAGTGCGCCAGTTGTGATCCAGCTCGGCTCTCCGGGCGTTTGGCTTATCGATGCCACACGCGCCGTACATCGCCGGAGGCCTTGCAGGACTGCTGCTGCTCGAGGCCCTGACCAACGCCTGGCTTCGTCGCGGATGGTACGACCTGCGCGACACGCTGCAGAACCTCAAGATGGCACTCGGGAATATCGCCCCGGCTTTGTGCGCGCGCTTGGTCGCCGTGCCGATCGCCTACGCGCTGTACACGTTGCGCCTGTGGGACCTCCCGACGCACCCTTGGGTATTCGTGGCGCTCGTGCTCGCGGAGGACCACTGCTACTACTGGTTTCATCGGGCCAGCCATCGCGTGAACCTGTTGTGGGCGGCACACCTGCCCCACCACTCCAGCACCCGATACAACCTGTCGACCGCACTGAGGCTGTCGTGGACGACGCCATGGACGGGCATCCCGTTTTGGTGGGTGCTTCCCATCCTCGGATTCCACCCGCTGTGGATCGTCACCGCACAGGCCGCAAGCTTGGCCTTTCAGTTCTGCCTGCACACGCAGTCCGTCGATCGACTCGGCCCGCTGGAGTGGGTGTTCAACACGCCGTCACACCATCGTGTGCATCACGGCGCGAATGCTGAGTACATCGACCGGAACTTTGGCGGTATCTTCATCGTTTGGGATCGCCTGTACGGGACGTTCGAGGCCGAGGCTCGACGCCCGCGGTTCGGCCTGGTCCACCCGCTGCCGTCGGAGTCGCTGATCACCGTGCAGTTTTGTACGTGGCGACGCCTCTTGCGTGATGTCACGGCTCTCACCTCGCTCAAAGGCCGGCTCCTACGCCTCGTCGGGCCACCACAGTGAGCCGCCGCCCCTCCGTGAGTGGGACAGGATTTGTTCGGTCACATCCGTGACACGCAGGCTCAATCTCTCCGGTGAAACGATCAAGACGGTTCTTCGTGGCTGGCCTTCCCGCTGCGCTTGTTGCGCAACACGCACTGGTCTCACTCGCGCGGCCGCGTGCCACGGCGACCAAGTCGACGCGCAGCAAGGCCAAGCCCATCCCCAAGACCACGACCAAGCCCGGCGTGACCAAGTTGGATCCCAAGGTGCTGCGCGCCGCCAAGGCGCACCAACTCCGGCCCGCTCACGTGCGCGGCGCAATCTTGGACAAAGGCCTGCCGGAGTCGCAGCTCCGAATCCGCCGCATGCGTCGTTTCGGACGCCGCGGTGCCATGAAGCTCAAGCCACGGCTCGACGTGGCCAAGTTCGCGCCCGCCTTGCACGCCAAGCTACACGCCTCGGTCAACGGGTACGCGTGGCAGCTGCGACAGAACGGGGCCACGATCGCCACGGGCAACTGGGAGTGGGCCCAGACCACGAAGAACGCGGGCCAGGGGTGGACTTCGGACACCCGCATGCACATCGCCAGCGTCAGCAAGCTGATGACGGCGATGGCGATGGCGCATCGCTTGGATCGGATCAACCGATCCTACGACTGGACCATCAACGACTACCTGCCGGACTACTGGGTCAAAGGACCCGACACAAACAAGCTCACGTTCCGTCGCCTGATGACCCACCGGTCTGGGTTCAGCTCGGGGGGGTCGGCCTCGGACTACGCATTCATGAAGGCGCAGTACGCCGCGGGCGTGGCGGGCCGGATCGGCATGTATGACTACGAAAACATGAACTTCGGCTTGTGCCGGATCCTGATCCCCGTGCTGTTTGGGTGGATCCACCCGTCGGAGTCGTTTGGGAACTCGACCGACCACATCTGGGACTACCGCACGACGCTGAGGTTCGAAGAGTACTGCCAGACCCATCTATTCTCGCCGTCGGGAGTCTCCAACATCGGATTTGCGCCGACGGGCAAGCGTGCGCTCGCCTATCGGTTCCCGCACTCGGGCGTGAGCGGGTGGAACTCGGGCGACTTGCGCTCGGTGAGTGGGGGCGCCGGGTTTCGGATGTCGATCAACGAGCTGCTCAACGTCATGGGCACGTTCCGTCGCGGAGGCACAATCCTCTCGCCCACCAAGGCACAGGAGATGCTCGACGCGGGCCTGGGCATCGATCAGATCATCGAAACTCCCGCGGGCAATCTCTACAACAAGAACGGCGCGTGGGGAGATTCAGACGTCAACACGCGGTTGGAGCAGTCCGTGGCGTTTTTCATGCCCAACAACATGGAGCTCGCGCTGTTTGTGAACTCGCCGATCAAGAACAATGGCTCGCTTCGCAACACAGTCACCGACACGTTCATCGAGAACATCGGATAGCTAGACCGACGCCCGGCGTGCCCTGAATGCGGGACGCGGCGGGGCGCCGCTCTGGGTCCGCAAGACAAACGTCTCGATCGCGCGCTGCTGGCCGGGCAGCGGCGTGCGGACGCGCTGGGCCACCCATCGCAGGACCGCCGTGCGACGTCGGCCTGCCGGGAGACCGAGGCCGTCGGCGGCCTCGCCCACAAGGCCCCCGGACAACCCCCGCATCCACCACGACGCCACACGAGCCGCAACCAGGCCGGCGGCCGAATCGGCGCGGAGCAGCGGAGCACGCATCAGTGCGTCGGTCAGCCGAACGCTGTCGTCGTCGGGGCGGCCGTGCATCGCCGTGAGAAGCGAGAACAAGTCGCAACCCGCGGCGAAATCCGCCGCCTGCAGCGGCGCGGCCACGCCCACCCGGGCTGCGACCACGCGGTACAGGTGCGCGATGCAGTCGACGTCGGAGGCGGAGAGCGCCAGGCCAAGACGCCGCAGCCCCTCGCCGGCCTTGACCCCAAACAACAACGCCGTAGCGGCGACCGAGGACGCGATACTGGCCGGTTTGTCGGGAGTTCGGGTCGAGCAGAAACGACCCGAGGAAGCGGTTGCGTTCGCCGAGGAGGCGGTCGCGATCGCCCGCAAACTGAGGGGGCCCGACGTCGTGCCAACCGCCGAGTTCATCGTGAACCTCGCGGTCGTCGAGGGCGACGTGGGGCACGTGGAGCGGGCGAAAGGCACATCACGCCGAGGCCATCGCCACGTTCGAGCGCGCGGGGGCAGCGACACACCCGGGAATGGCACAAGCGCAGCTCAGCGTGGCGCGCATTGCCGCACGCGCCAAAGACATGCCCAGGTCCCAGCGGCACTTCGAGTCGGCGCGGGCGATCACCACCAAGATTCAAGGCGGCCCTGCGACGGCGACCGCAGTGATCGCCGAGGAACTCGCCGACCTCTACCGTCAGCTCGGCCGCACGGACGACGCGCGCACGTGGCTGGGTCACGCCATCACAGACGCCAGCGCCCGCCCCGACCCTGCGCTGCTCGATGCGTTGAACAAAGCGCTGCGCGAGCTCGATACGCCCGCGGGCTAGCCGGCGTCGCTCTGTGCTCGGGTCATCGGGCGAACCAGCTTCGCGCCCGCATCGGCGCCTTCGAACGCAACTAGGCGGTCAGACCGAGTACGGCAGCGGGCTGGGCACGGACGGGGCAGACCGTTCGGCGCCCACGCTGCGGCGAAGCAACGCAAGCAGTCCTTCGCGCGTGTCGTTGTCTTCGATACGCCACGCCAGGCCCGGCCATCGCTCGATGATGGCGGCCGCCTGCGCGGCGGCCCCAGAGTCGGTCCGCGCGACGAGCAGCTCGTGCCGCAAGGCCTCGACCTCCCCTGCCTGGACATCCGCGGCGAACACATCCAGCCCATGTGGATCGATCGCTGCTAGCCCCGTTGCGCCGTAGACCGCGCAATGCATCCACAGATGCAAGCCAATCGCCGCACGCGAAGGCTCATCCAGCGCATCCAGCTCCGCGTCTTCGATCTCCCGAAAGTTGGCCAGCAGCACCGCGTTCCATGACGGCTCGTCGCCGGACTCGTGGCGCGCCCGCAGGCTCGCGAGCGCCGCCGCAGCGTCGGGCGTAGGCTCGAGCACCTCGAACGTGCACGTTCGCGCGTGCGCGGCGGGAACGCTGCCCGAGAGGTAACGCCCCCCCAGCGTCCACGCGCCCGCGTCGAGGTTGGGCCACAGCTCCGACACATCGTACAGACACTGTCGGGACTCGTGCGGCCGCAGCGTCATCCCGCTCGGTTCGTCTTCGGAGCGCACCTTGAGCTGGGCGGGTAGAACCTGCTTGCTCTCTGATCCTTCGCGGGCGACCCACAACTCGACGGGCGGCGGCACACCGAACCGACTGATCTCCGCCAGCGTGTAGTACGTCCGCTCGGCCCGGGGGTTGGTCACCGTGAGGCTCACCATGAACGGCGCCCCCACAACGATGCGCGGGGGGACGTCGATACAAAACGTCAGCTCCGGAGTCATGTCCACTTCCACAGCGAGGGGTTGTCTTCAAGGTGTACGCGACGGATGCCGTGCAGGTGGCGCGCGCAAAAATGCTGCCCTTCAGTGCCCGTGTCGAAGCGTTTCACGTTGCGGGTGCCTGGCGTGTACAGCCACGTGTTGAAGTAGTTCATGCAGCAGCTGAGGGTCGGTGGGTCCTGCCACGTGTGGTAGCCGCACTTGTGGGGGAACCCAAACGCATGGCCAAGCTCGTGCGTGATCGTGGCGAGCAAGTCGGCGACCTTCGGCTTGCCGGCTTTGTCGTTGTACGACGGGTGCTTGGTGAAGATCACCGTGCGCCCCGCGAAGTACTCTCGGCCGGCCGTGGTGTTGGTGGGACTGACCCCACCGGTCTCTCCGCCGCGCCCCGCGATGACCTCGATCTGAACGTTGGTGGGAAAGCCCAGACCGGGCGTCGTCCAGGTGTTCGCGGGCTCGTTCCAGCTGTGTTGGAGGTAGCGGTTGTTGCTGGTCTCGTAGGATCCGCCAGGGCCGTGGATGCGGCCGTCGCCGGGCTCGAAGTCCGATTGGTAGTCGGACGGCGTGAAGTAGATCGAGGTCTGCCCCGGGTTGGGCGTGTCGTCATCCTTCCCCCAGGCAAACACGACGAACTTGTTGGTTCCCTCGGTGATCCTCACCCCGACGGGATCGGCCGAGAGCGTTCCGTTGATGACGAGCCGCTCGCCCCGCGTTCCATCCGAGAACGCAAAGTCATCGATTGTCGCGGGCCCGGTGAAAATCGTAGTCCGCGTCGCGGCCGCGACCGAAGCGACCGCGCGGTGCGCCGCGACCAGCAGGAACCAACCCGGCTTGGACTCGTTCTCAAACACGCCCGCGGGAGGCTTCTTGACGTACTTGCTGGAAGCAACGTCGAAGGTTGCGTCGGTTGGCGACAAGCTGTTCAGCCGCGGGGACGAGAGCTCTTCCGTCACATCGAGCTGAACGAAGCACTTCTCGTAGACCGGAGCCAAGCCGTCCACGGGCAGCGAGTGTGCCCCGACCATTTTCCGGTACTCCAGATCGATCCGCTTCCAAACCGTCAGGAGGCCCGTCGCATCTTCGGCCCCAGGCTGGACAAGCTGATGCTGCGACAGCCGGGCGGTGACGCGAAAGTTGTCGCCGCCAACATTGGTGTAGTGCATGCGAACACGACTGCGACCGTTGTGAATCGCGGTGGTGACCGTGTTGGCATCGACGTCCTCCACGCCGTACGGATCCAATGCCTCGTACTTCGGGATTTGGGCGTCGCCAGGCTGTGGAAAGTCGCGGTCGCCCAAGTTGTCGTTGGAGGGATCCAACCCGCTGTCTTTGGGGTCGACCAGACCCGAGGCGTGAGCGTGCATCGCCGCGTTCGACGGATCGTCGGGGTCCTCCCACGTCCACTGCACTCGGGTCCCCGCGGGCACGTCCTGCCCATCGGACCCAACGACGGTGACCTCGAGCTCGATGTACTGGGTGTCCTTTTTTCGAACCGACTCCCACGTGACGCTGGGGTCGGTGCGCGGGATATGGTTGACGAACATCCGCCCCTTATCGTCGTCGCTCTTGTAGCCGAGCTCGTAGCCGGAGTCCTTGGTCGTCCCCTCCGTGACATCGGCGGGATCGTCATGCCCGGGCTTGTACAACCCAGCGACCTCCACCAGCTCGAGCGTCATCGTGCGGGGCACCAGATCGATCGGCGTGCACGGCAGATAGCGAAGCGAGTATCCCGCCGTGTTGTACAAATCGCACTGTTCTTTGGTGCATTCGCCGGCCGCGGGATGACACGCCAGCTCGGGCTCCTCCCCGGGCTCGAAGAAGATGAGCTCGACACGGCGGTTGGTCGCGCTGCGGTAGTTGTCGAGCCCACGTTCCTCGATGGGGAAGCTCTCGCCGCAGCCCACGGTCGGGGTGTCGGACCACGTCAGGGCACCCTGCCGTGCCTGCAGCCCGGGCGCATCCTCATCGAGCACATCGGCCAAGACGTTCTGATAGACGTCGAAGACAGCCCCCCACGTCTGCTCCCCAACGTCGCCATCGACAGAGATGTCGCGATCGAACTCGGCCGCCGCCAGTCGCTGAAACGCCTCGACCGCGGCGTCTGTGTTCGACCCGTGCTGGCCGTCGATGCCCTGCGGATTGCAGGGCCAGCCCCACAGCCATGCCACCCACGTCAGAACCTGCTGGTAATCCTCGACTTTGGATTGGTCCAGCGCTATCGCGACCCACGCATCCTTGTCGCCTTTGAGCACGGCCGCGACGTTGTCGGCGCGTTTGTGGCTCAGCGTGATGTTGTACCCGTCGGACCCCGAGCTATCGGTATGGCCGGCCGAAAGAAGCTTCTCGTCGGGATGCGCCTCCGCGTGTTGGAGGCAGGTCGCAATCACCGCGAGCCCGGTGACGCGCCGCGCGGGGGGCTCGAGCGGATCGCAGGGGCCGAAGTCAGGCAGCAGCACCGCGCTGTCGTGATGGAAGTGCACATCCTCCATCTCGAGGATTTGCCCGGCCAGCGGCGCGAGCTGAAACACGTGCAGCGCCCCCGGCCGGATGCCGAAGTCCTGCTCGCGGGTGCGACGGGTGATGCGGCGTGCAGATTGCACCTGGGCGGCTGGGCCACCACTGGGCGCGCTGCCCAGCTCCCATTGCTCCAAGCCCAAGCCGGAGAAGACCACCGTGCAGCCGCCCTCGACGATGCCTTCGTGTCGTCCCTCGCCTGCGGAGTCGGTGGCTCCGTCCTCGACAGCGCCGTCATAGAGGCTCAAGGCATAGTCGATGTCAGGGAGCGGCTGGGCGTCCAGGCCCAGCAACCGCAAGCTTATCCAGGTTTGCGTTGCGATGGCCTCACTCAGGTCAGCCAAGAACGGTGCCGCGTCCCCGGGCGGCGGGCTCGCGACCGCATGCTTGATCGGGCGGCTCAGCAGGCAGATCCGCCCCGCCGGACCTGCTCCGAGCTCCGCCTCGATCCATGCGATGACCTGCGGATCGCCTGAGGAGAACGACCGACCGGAGACCTCGGCAGCAAACGCAGCCAGCTCGGCAGCACCCACCTGCTCCAACATGCCGCGCATGATCGGCCGGTCGACGACCGAGTAAGACTCGCCGAAACTTTCCCGTTCGCTGGCCCGGGCGAGCACAAGCGCCTCGCCGAACAGCCCCCGAAAGTGGAGCTCACTCATCGCGGCGACGGTAGCAGGAGGGTGTCGTCACAGACAGCGCTTGCCCGTGACGTGTGGCTTGGCCGTCGCTTTGTGAACCTTCCCACCCGACCAACGGACGTCGAGCAGCGTCTCCCGATAGGCGCATCCCTTGGGCCAGCGAAAGTGCCAATGTCCCTTTTCGATACGGTCTGGTTCGCCCAAACAGGCGCGGATCTCTGTTTCGCTCAACCCGACGAGTGCCGGAATGGGCCCGTCGGCGGTCGGGCCGGGACGCTGGCACCCCTTCGGGGTCGGGGCTGCTTCGGCGGCGGGCGTAGGATCGGCGCTGGGCGCCTCGGCGGCACGCGGCGGCTCGCTGGGGGCGGTCGGCTTGGACTCCGAGGGCTTGTGCGGCGATGCGTGGGCAGGCCTGACCTCGGCCTCCGCCGCGTCAGTCGTTACCCGCGGCCGCTCGACCGGCGTGGGCGCAAGCTTTGCCGTTGTCTCTCCCGCCGCCGAGGTCGGTGCGGATGAGCGACAAGCGAGCAGTATCCCAAATAGGGACGGGGATACCCCGAGGCATCGACGGAGCACGCCGCACGGTACCACGTGGCCTCGGTGAGCATCGCGTGGTCAGGCGTCGAGGTCGAGTTCGGCACCGATCTGCTCGGGCGTCACTCCCGGAGCGTAGCGCTTGATCACTTGCCCCTGTCGGTCGACGAGAAACTTCGTGAAGTTCCACTTGATGTCGGACGACCCGTCGTCCTCCGCCGCGCCGTTTCGCAGATAGTCGTACAGCGGCGAGGCGCCCGATCCGTTGACCTCAATCTTGGCGAACATCGGAAAGGTGACGCCGTACTTCGACGTCGCGAACTCAAGGATCTCGGCGTTGCTTTTCGGCTCCTGGGCGCCGAACTGGTTGCACGGAAACCCAAGAACGGAGAGGCCGCGGTCTTGGTTGTCGTCGTGAAGGGTACGCAGACCTGCGTACTGGGGGGTCATCCCTCAAAAACTCGCGACATTGACGATGAGGCAAACCCGCCCGGCAAACGTAGAAAGGTCCACCGGCTCACCGGTGATGGATTCGACGGTAAAGTCGTGAATGCCGGCCATTGGGGCAGAGGATAGTCATTGGCGGTTGCGGCAGCCAGCCCCGACCGCCGAGCGCGGCGCCACAGCGATACGATTCGCGGGCCAGCGACGTTGCGGGTCCATGAAGCGGATGTCCCTCGTAGCCGCGGCGGCTTGGATTCTCGGGTGTACGGCGCCCACCTCAGGCACGCGGCCGGTCGCGCCGCCCGTGACGCCCGCCGTACAGAACGACCCCACCCCCTCCCCTGGCGCTCCCGCGGTGGGCGCCGTCGACCACGTTGGAATGACGGTGACCGATCTCGAGGCCAGCAAGGCGCTGTTCGTCGACGTGCTCGGCTTCGCCGTCCGCGGCAAAGACGATAGCTACCCGGCCTACTTTCTGAGCAACGGTGCCGCGACGGTCACCCTGTGGCGCGCCGAAGATCCAGCAGCAGCCATCGCCTTCGACCGTCGGCGCAACGTCGGGCTGCACCATCTGGCACTCAGCGTCGCGAGCTTCGATCAGCTCGACGCACTGCACCAGGCACTCATGACGCACCCTGGTGTGACGATCGAGTTTGCACCCGAGTTGGCGTACGGCGGTCCGTCCAAGCACATGATGTTCCGCGAACCGAGCGGCAATCGCATCGAGCTCGTCCATCGACCCGGGTAGCGATGTGATTGGCTGGGACTCGCCCTCCCGTACCCGAGCCTGGCACAAGCCAACGTCAAGCGGATGATGGCGGAGTCCGGGTGGCTAGAGCGGTTCGAGCGGCAGCCGACGGTGGCTCCACGCCTCGAGTTCGTCGCCGCCCTGCGACGCGCGCACGGGCTCGGGAAACGGCCACGCGTTGAATACGGCGTCCAGCGCCCAACGGTGCGTCGCATGCTCGGCGTTCTTGCAGCCGCCGTACCCAAGCTCCCAGCGCTCGTCAGGCCGCGCGACCGCGATGGGTCGGCCGCGGTCATCGAGCTCGACATCGACGTGCCGATCGGTCCCGAGCTGCTCAAGGCGGATCGTGCGGCCGTCGGCCGAGACTGCACTGCTCCAGTTTCCGCCTAACCCCGCGACGAATCGATGCTCATACCCCCACGAGCGGGTCGTTCCGTCCGAGCGATCGACGTGTATTGTTCGGCCGCTCGCGTCGTACTGGTAGCGGACGAGGCCAGTGTCCAGCACCTCGCCGCGCTCCCCCAGCACCATCGTCTTCGCCTGTCCGCTGCCGCTGCGCTCGACCTCGACTCCCCCGTCGGTGTAGCGCAACCTTCCGCCGATCTCCTCCGTGTCTTCGCAGTCCGCATAGACCTGGGACCACTCCACCAAGCGCCCGTTCTTGTCGTGTTTCCATCGCGAGCGCTCGACGGAGAATGGCTCGGGACCGACGAGGCAGGCGTGCTCCTCGATGTCGTCGCCCCGCGTCGGACCGGGCACCCAAGACGCAGTGTGATCGACTCCGTCCAGCGTGCCGTCGGCCGCCCACTGCCACTCCACCGTTTGGGTTAGCTGATCGCGATGACACGGTAGCTCCGTGCCCAAGCGTTTTGCCGTCGAATCGGAAAGTGCATCGGCACAGGCAGGGGTCGTGTCGGCTATCGCTAGGGTTGGACGACCGGCCTCGTCATACGCCAGCTGCAGTGAAGTTTGAAAACCTCCGGTGTCGAGTTCCAGCCCTCCGACAACGCTGCATAGGCCGGGCGCAGTGGTGAGCCGCCCCAGCGCATCCACGGGGATGGTCGCACCGCCCGCATCCGGATCAGGTTCGACCCGAACTGGAGGATTCGCAGGCGGCGTGGTGCGGCTTGGCTCGCACGCGGAGATGCCAAGTCCCGCAACGACCCAGCACAATTGCTCCCAACTACACGCCCGCATCCGCATCGAGCTTCCCTCGGAAGAACAAGAACCGCGCGTGACGGGCGGTGTCCCACGTTGTGCTGCCGTTCGCAGCCGGTTCGTACACCCGGATCTCCCGAATCGAGAGCCGCTTACGGCGGTCGATGATGAGGTTCAACCCTTGGCGCTCCCGCTTCATGCCGAGCTTCTTGCTGTTCCCCGACTTTAAGGCGTCCGTGGGCGATACGCCGTCCGGGTTGAGCTCGTCCTCGTCGTGCGCCTCGTATTGGTGCGTCCGACCGCCTGCCGGATCATTGATGATGAACCGGATCTTCTTTTTGGTGTCGTCGTCGGGATCGGGCCGAAAACGGTAACCGACAACAATCACAAAGTGCCCGCCTTTGTCGCGGGAGGAGTATTGCCCGGGGCTGACCAGGCCGACGATGGGCACGCCGCGATCCAGCGTGCGGACAAAGAACCGCTGCCACGGCAGCAGATCGGCATCCCCCGGCTCGTCGTCGGGGTAATCGACGATGTTGATGTGGGGCTCCGTTTGAGTCAGCCCGAAGAGCTTCATGACGGCGGTTGCCATGGGGATGACGATGCCCGCTGCGTTGCCGGCCGACTTGCCCGAAGTGCCTTGGGTCATGTGGTCCAGCAGCTCAAGCTGCGTGCCGCCGTCCATCAACGCGGTCTCACCAAAGCTGGGGACCCATTGTTTGTACTGTTCGTGCTCCAGGGTGCGGTAGTCCGACGCCCCTTGCAGCTGCAGCTCGTGTTGGCGGAGCTTACGCCGCTGCATCAAGTAGGACTCCTGGCGGTCGTCGAGGATGTTGAACTTCCACGCGAGCATCGGCGCGTACGACTCCGCCTTGATGCTGTGACTCATCGGCTCATAGAACGGAGACTCGTCGATATCCTTCGCGGAGGGCGGCGAAACGGGAATGAAGCTTCCCTTCTTCTTTGTCTTCTTGTCGAAGAACTTCCCAACGTCCCTCTCGAGTTTCTTCTTCTCCTTCTTCGAGAGCCCTCGTCCCTTCGTGGCCTGCATTTCAGCCTCGCCTTTGCCCACAAAGTGAGCAACAAACGCCGCTCGCTCCGAAGCCAGCCGCGCCTGGGGAATCGTGACGATCTTCTCGTCATTGAACGACTTGTCCGCGTCCGCGAAAAAACGCGGCTTGTGCTTTGGGCTCTTCTCGAGGTCCGGGAGCTTGATGTGATGCTCGAAGAGCGTGACCGTTGTAGCCGTGGCCGTGTCTTCGGGCAGCAGGCCCGCCGCACCGTCCTCGGGTGCGGGCGGCGGTGCATCGATCCGGAGATAAC